>Ga0222718_10000807_pt1 | contig 32183 bp, 28 predicted proteins | sample C33_27DmetaG_FD_165045 | JGI IMG/M metagenome (GOLD analysis project Ga0222718, IMG submission 165045) | Estuarine water microbial communities from San Francisco Bay, California, United States - C33_27D | ecosystem: Environmental > Aquatic > Marine > Unclassified | place: USA: California...
TTTACTTTAACACTTCCTTCAGCAAGGCACTCATTAAGATTCACCGTTACTGAAAACACACCCGGTTCTGTTACAATTTTTGTTGGGGATTGAGAGCCTCCAACCCAAGAATATGTGGCTCCTTCGGTAGTCACGTCAAGTCTAACCGTATCCCCATCGCACGCTTCCCTCTCTCCGCCAAGGTTTACATCGGGTATTGGCCGGTGTGTAACTTCCACGGTGTCGTTAAATGGACATCCAGACTTATTAGCTGTGACCGAATAAATACCTGGAGTTGTAACATTGATTTCATGCGAAGTACTGCCCGTGCTCCAAAGGAAATTATCGAGATTTTGTGGATAGACAGTTAGTGTAATCACTTGGTTCTCGCATACGTTAATGTCGTCACCAATGATGTCTCCCGGAGGAACCACATAGTTTACATCAATTGAATCACGAACAGTACAGCTCTCCATTTCCACTTCAACCCAGAAAACACCTGGCAATGATCCACTGTATGTCGGGCCAGTGTGGCCATTGTGCCATAAATAAGATGAGGCACCTACGGTAGTGGCATCAAAGGAGTATACGTCATCTGGACATAATAAAAGATCTGGTCCCAAGTATTTGGGTGGTATTTCTATGGTATCAACAAAGGCTGAGTCTAGAGTGATGCAACCATTCAAGTCAACACTAACAATATAGAGTGCCTCTTCAGAAACATTGATAATTGACGATGATTGGCCAGAATTCCAACCATATTGAGCACCCGAAACAGTAGCATTAAGCGCTAGTGTCTCATATGGACAGATCGTTGTTGAATCAGGTAATGATACTACTGGGTAAAGTTGAAAATCAACGTTTATCGTATCTACATACATGCAACTCTCTTTTGACACCGTCACGTGGTACACTCCGCTCTGCGTAACATTAAAGGTGGCGTTGGTGGAGTTATCTTGCCACACATAACTAGCCCCTGGCTGTGTTGCATCAAGAAGCACATTACCAGATGCACTCCCGCAAATAGTGGTATCGTTACCAAGATTTACAGGACTCAGGTTTACACTATCAATATCAATGGTATCCTTTGATGTACAACCGTCATTATCCACTTCAACCCAATAAACCCCTGGGCCAGCCCAGATTGCCGAATCAATAGAGTTATTGCTCCATGAATATGTTGAATTTGGCCAAGAGGCATTTAGATAGATGCTATCATTACCGCATAATGTAGTATCCATGCCTAAGTCGATGGTAGGTTCAGATACAAAGTCTACCACAATGGTATCTGAAACTTCACAAGAACCTACAGTAACCGTAACACTGTAAGTATCGGTGGCGTTCACATAAATTGTAGGTGTTGTACTTCCGTCACTCCATTCGTATGTAGCACCAGTAATGGAGCCATCAAGAAGATGTGAATCGCCCACACAAAGCGTAGTATCCTCGCCCAAGTCTACCTGAAACTGAGCATAGTATGCATTAAATCCAATACCCGCAGTATCAATTGTTCCTCCGTTATTGTCTATGTGTTCAATTCCTGTTTGAACGTTATTGTTATAAAAATTAGAATTGCTTATAGTGAGATTTGCGGTTGATGTGGCGTTTAAAACATCCCCCTTCGTTAAAAAGATTGCACCTCCTTCAGAAGGATTAACCAAAGCATTGTTAGCCACGGTAGCCGAGTTATTTATAAACGAACAATTATCTACACGGTACTTGTTTCCTGGTGAAGTATTTTTTAAGTCATAAAAACATATCGCGCCACCTGCATTGCGGTCATGAAGTAAGTCGCCATTATCCGCATTCGTGCTGTAGACGTAATTGTCACAGAAACTTGAATTAGTCACGGATGCAGTATCTAAATCTCTTAAGAGTAAAGCACCTCCGTGACCACCATTAGACAGCTGATCAGCATAATTCTCAGAGAAATCACAGTTGTTGATATGAGCCTCTGAATAGTCAGCGGGCGAAGCGGTTTGATTTCTACGTCCATAAATCCAAACTGCACCACCGCTCGCAGAGCGGCCTCCAATATTGGGGCCAGCATCATCAAATGCTCTGTTATTTTTAAATGTACAATGCTCAATCGTTACATATAGTTTCGAAGCAGAATCCGCATCTATGCGCATACCACCACCATATGCGTATGTAGTGTTGCCGCATGTTTCCACGATGTGGCAATTCTGTACTATCAAATCTTGAAAGTATAATACGGTCGAGTCAGAAATACCGTTGCTGCCAAACCCTGATGGACAGGTGCCTCCAGTGTATCGCATTAAAAACCCCCTACGCGTAGTATCACCATCAATGCGTGTTCCGTTGCCTGAAGCGGTTCCGATAAAGCTTAAGCTCTTATCCTCTGGAATATTGACTACTGGTGTATCAACACCTACAGCTGCTGGCAACTGATACAGTCCCGTATCAATTTGAATCGTGTCCCCATCCAAGGCTATGGAGTCAACTGCATATTGAATGGTTTTGCAGGGTGATCCTACGGTCCCACACGCATTGTTATCCACGCCTGAAAGATCACTGACATATACATTGGATTGACCCAACGCTGCGGTCACGTTGATCAGAATGAATAATCCAAAGATTGTAAAGCGCGTAATCAATATTTGCAAGGTAATGCGTAAAGATAAACGCTTGAATTATTTATGGTTGGCTCCATTTCACATAAAAAAACCCGATCGTTTTACAACTTTCGGGTTTCAAAATAATTAGTTTTTACCTGTTACCTAACGCACAATAGAAACCTGCACAGTTGATATATAAGTACGGTCCTTGATGATCAGAGAATATGTACCGGCAGGCAAAGATGATACATTCACTTCACCATTGGTTTTTTCAGATAGGACAAGTCTACCTGTTGCATCTATCATGTCAACATGTGCTGTACCGTGCTGCAAACCAAAAATATTTACAATATCAGAGGACGGGTTAGGGTAAACTTGGAGAGTTGACTCAATTACGGTTTCAAAACCAAGTGGCACTAATTCATTATTGAATAATTCGAAAGTATCTCCATCAAGGATTACCACATTCACTCCATCTACTTTATCCTCCTCAGCATCACCTTGAAGAACGTATTTACTTCCATCATACACATAGTAGCTGCCATCAATGATGTAGATGTCTTCACCATTGTACACATACTCTTTGTAATCAGTGAATTCTGCAAACTCGCTATACTCAAACTCTAAGATATCTTCTCCTATAGTTAGAAGGTCACAGTCCATGTAACTAATTGTGCCAGATGCACCAACCATGGTGTACGTTGTGCCACTTTTTTCATAGACACTTCCTTCGATTACATAGTAAGTCATAGAATTATGAGATATCTCCATAGTATCTACGAAGTTCCAACAAGTTGTAGCTCTCGCTGTAATGCATTGAATTGTGCCGGCCGAATCAGCTCGTTCCCAAAAGCATAATTGTGAGGTTCCAAAACCTTCATCATTATCCGTAGCGATGTGTAGGATAATCGGAAAAATTGTATCGCTATTTATATCCAGATCACGTGCTCTCATTGATGAGTCATAACATACCACGTCACATACATAGTCATCCCATTTATCCGTTGGAAAATCGTTTTCTATCAGTCTCCAGCGCAACTCAAGTGTAGAGCTTGTTTCGTTTATAAGGTTAAAATCAAACTCAATATCAGAGTTTACTGGTTCTTGAATTAATTGTGGCCCAGTCCATTCCATACTAAACTGCGCTGTGATATTTGACACAATCAGTGCAATGATTGCGGTAATAATTAAAGCTCTATTCTTCATAATCTATGACATAAATAAGGGAAGGCTCATGATATGAACCTTCCCTCAAATTTTGGGACTTTACTTAACTATGGTAAGTCTAGTATTAGAAACGCCTTCATCACTATTAATGATCACGTTATAAACACCTGCTGCAAGAGATGAAACATTCACTCCATTTTGAGCAACTCGATCCACCAATACAGTTCTACCATTTACATCTATCAACTCAACGCTTGCATTTGTGCCCGCATTTTCTATGGTTACGATATCAGACGCTGGATTAGGGAAGAGCACTACTTCATTCGAGGATAATTCATCCACACTAAGCTGAACATTCTTCATTTTAACATCATCAATGTAAAGCGTGTTCGTTTGATCCTTAACTATTCTGAAACGAACCATAACCTCCGTCTCTCCGACAAAATCAGTCATATCAAGTTTCACTTTATCCCACTGCTCTTCGTCAGGGAATATAATATATGAGGCGTCCACTCCTGAGTTGTTAATATCCTCACCTTTCTCATCATAAATGTTTTCCCAAGTTTCACCACAATCGATCGAAACATCAACGGTAAAGTCAGAATTGTCGTTTGAAACTAAGGAGCCGTAAGAATAAACAAATTGAAGCTCAGCCTCTTCCAATGTGCTTAAGTCATAATTATCCGAAATAACTGAATATGCGGAGCCTGCAGTAATTGTACTGTAGCCTAAAGGAAAGAATAACGATTGATCGGATTCGCCGAATCCGCCCAAGTTTTCAGTAACATTTTGATAATATGAATTTGCCACAACGATTGGCCAAATTCCACTAGCGCGCTCAACTACATGGAATTTATTTGGATCATCTCCTACAGAGACATCTTCAAAATCATCCTCAATTGGTGCTTCCTGACCTGAAGCCGCAACAGTTGCTGTTGCACCTGCAGGCTTCGATAAAAATCCAGATGCCGTTGGGTTGATTAATAGATCATCATTCTCATCCTTAACATTTTGGAATCTACTGAAAGATATTACGTTCAAACCATCTTCAAGCGACACATCAAAACTCATTGTGGTGCTGGCATTCGTAGCCAACGAACCTGAGAAAGATTCAGTTTGTACTGCGCCTCCATTAATAGAGTATTCCAAATCAAAAGAACCGATCGTTGCCGCACCGTTGTTTGTAATTTCAACCTCCACACTTGCTTCATCATCACAAAAACCATCAACTGCTACATCAGAGGTTGCACTCATGTCCCAATGATTTTCCTTTGGATAAAACCACTCGCTTGTTCCAGTGTAAATATCCTTCTGCGTATCAGAAATATAAGCAGCTATCTCCATGTCCTGCCAATTCGTGGCCAAACCATTGAGCGTAGCGGGAAGCGTGTAAGTGATCGTTGTATCCCAAAAGAAATTCTCTCCTGTTGTTGGAATGTCCCAACCCCACTGGCCAGTAATGAAATCTCTGAGCATGTGGTTGTGGTTGTAAGAGCCATCTTCATACATCATCTCTGGGTAAAAGCTAGCCGCTCCTACTTGAGGACCTTTTACATTGCTTTGAAGCACAGCGATGTGCAAGAAATCATTAGTATCGGTGTTATTTGTGTAATATACCTCAACCAATAGTGTCAATTCATTGGTACTCTCATCATAGCTTGGGTCGATAGCAATATTGACCGGACTATTTTGCGAAGAGATTTGCGCAAATGCACTCTGCCATGAACCTCTGCTCATTGCCGAACCAGAACCTTGGTATTGAATACCAAAGATGTTTTCATCTCTATTCACACTACCAGCCGGATATCCAGTTACCGCAGCTAAGTCATCTATAGCTTCTCCGAATGGAGTACGGTAAGGTGGGTTTTGTGGAGCAAAACTGCCTGCATGAATGTTTACAAGAACAACATCGTCATTTGCATCTTTGAGTTGTTGAGCAATTTTATGACCATCAGGACAGTAGGTACAGTTTGCACCAGTGAACTCCTCTAAAACTGGAGCCTTCTTTTCAACACTTGTACTTACAATTGTTTGTGCTGAAGCCGCACCAAACAGTGAAAGACTAAGCACGCTTAGTAATATTTTTTTCATGTTTATTTAAAATTATTTTAGTGCAAGATACGAGATAAAGTCGGTTCTTTTTCCTAGAATCAAAATAGAAATTGAAAACCTAGATGCTTTTAAAGCTACAGTTCAAGTCAGATTATTTGGATACATAATCCACAAGAACGACAATGGTCATGAAAAAAAGAACGTTTTATTGCGTGAATTCAGTTAGAAACGCGCCTTAATTATGCAGTATGAGCGGAATTCACCATTGTTTAGCAGATAACACACAAATAGGGAGTGTCTGGTTGGTAAGCATCTAGTTACAAAGCCACTTCTATTAAACATTCTTGAATTCACAACTACCAATTTTGCGCTAAATCAGCCTTTACAAATCGTTGATAATGCTCCATTTCTTATGTGAATCAAAAATTAGATTTGCAATTCATCTTGATACAAATATGAGTACGAAGCAAATAATCGAATGTGTTCCAAATATCAGCGAGGGACGAGACCAAAAGAAAATTGATGCAATCGCCAGCATAGTCGAAACTGTTGATGGTGTAATGCTACTCAATGTTGACCCAGGCAAGGCTACTAATCGTACCGTAATCACTTTTGCTGGTGAACCCGAAGCGGTGATAGAGGCGGCATTTTTGCTTATTAAGAAGGCATCTGAGTTGATTGACATGTCGGTTCACAGCGGTGAGCACCCGAGATTTGGCGCTACGGATGTGTGTCCGTTGGTGCCCGTATCTAACATCACCATGGAAGAAACCATTACATACGCACACCGCCTTGGTGAGCGTGTTGGCTCCGAACTAGGTATATCCGGTTATTTCTATGAAAATGCTGCGCGAACTAAAACGAGAAAAAATTTGGCGGCCGTAAGATCGGGGGAATATGAAGGACTTCAAAAAAAACTGAGCAATCCTGATTGGAAACCAGATTTTGGTCCAGATACCTTCAATGACAGCGTTAAGCGTACAGGGGCTACAGCAATTAGCGCTCGTGATTTCTTGGTAGCATATAATATCAATCTTAACACGACAAGTACTCGTAGAGCAAATGCTATTGCTTTTGATATTAGGGAGCGAGGTCGAGTCAAACGGGAAGGAAATCCCTTGACTGGAAAAATTGTAAAAGATGAAAACGGTAATCCGGTTAATATTCCTGGAATGCTTAAGGCTGTAAAAGGCATTGGCTGGTACATTGAAGAATATGGAATTGCACAAATCAGCTATAATTTGACCAATATTTCCATAACCTCCATACACAAAGCCTTTGACGCAACTTGTGAAAGAGCCCAAGCCAGAGGTCTTCGCGTCACAGGTTCGGAGCTTATTGGGCTTGTGCCTAAATCTGCTCTGCTTGATGCAGGTAATCATTTCCTAAAAAAGCAGGAGCGGTCCCTTGGTGTGAGTGAAGAAGAAATAATGAAGATTGCTGTAAAAACTTTAGGGCTCGATGAGCTTGCTCCTTTTAATCCGCGAGAGCGAGTTATTGAGTATGTGCTGGAAGATCGCATGAAGGAAAGCGGTGGATCGCTTATTGACTTGACCTTAACCGAATTTGCGAACGAAACTGCGGCAGAGTCACCTGCTCCAGGCGGTGGGTCCATTTCTGCCTACGTAGGTGCGCTGGGTGTGTCTCTCGGTGGCATGGTGGCCAACCTGAGTGCACACAAACGCGGCTGGGACGATAAATGGGAGTATTACTCTGGTTGGGCAGAAAAAGCACAAGCTTATAAAACGCAGCTTTTGAATCTAGTCGATGAGGATACCCGAGCCTTCACAGAAATCATGAATGCTTTCGGGTTGCCAAAATCAACAGAGCAAGAAATAGCTGCGAGGACTTCGGCAATCATTGCGGCAACAAAATCTGCTACATTGGTTCCTTACAAGGTAATGGAAGTTTCCTTTAATAGTATGGAGGTCATGCTTGAAATGGCCAAGACTGGCCTGCCAGCATCAATAAGTGATGCGGGGGTTGGTGCAATGTGCGCACGCACGGCAATTAGGGGTGCACATCTTAATGTTAGAATTAATGTAAAAGATTTAGATGCACCAGAGTTTGTCAGCGATGTTCTGCAAAAAGCACAAACAATAGAGCAAAAAACAGAGGAGCTTGAGCGTGAAATCTTAGATCTGGTAGATAAACAACTATAAATTCAACAAATTTGAACGACATCATACTTCTCAATGAAATCCGTTCAGTAATCTAGTAACCAAGGATTCAAACATGAGACAATACACGCTTTGGGAGAAAGTGATTTAATTCTTCCCTATTCAGCTCATGCTTGTACACTTGAAGAAGAACCTTCTTTTACTTTCATTTTGGATTCTGCTATTCGCTATAGTTACTGGCACGATAAGCTTTAAATATGGTATTCCTTACTAATTTCTCGACCCAGAATATTTATATCAAGCAATTGAACGGCTGAAGCTTCTAATTGGCAATTAATTAGTCGTACAGTACCACTTCTGTATTTGGATTTCTTTGGAGGTGACTATGCAAAATGCTTTGCATATCCTGATCATCATATCCCGTATGGATATATTCCAAAACCTTTGAAAAATCGCTTAGATCAGCATCGATTGGGGCTGTTCCAAAACCTTTATAACGACCATTTTGAATCAATACAATTGTTTGCTCATCTGGAGTAAATCCAGATTCCTTGATTATCATAGATCCATTAATTTTCAAGCTATTCAAGGCTTTGGTGAGTCTAGCATTGTATTCCGATGGTTTTTCATCTTCGATGCAGGCACCCTTGCACTCTCCATGAACTTCCTCCACACATTTGCCGCCAGCGTCTTGTAAATCACAAAATCTTGCACAAAGCATGTGCTCATCTCTCATTTTCACAAGCATCTGCCGGGCCTCGTATTGACTTCTAAAAGAAGAAACCGGACGCGCCCACTTCCCTACTCTGCCGACACTTAGTCGACCATACCCATTCTGATCTTCAAAATGAAAAATCCCCCAATTGAGCGTTACCCTTTTCATAGCTCTGTTGTAGCGAGGCCAGTTGGCTTTAATTTCCCTAGCTTCAACTAAAAGTGATATCAATTCATTGGGGCACTCGATCCATTTCAAATCGGTAATCTTTTCTGCAAAACGATTTTTATACCCAGTATGGGTGTTGCCACGAAAGTGCTCTCTAACGCGCTTTTTAAGATTCTTGGCTTTACCCACGTAAATCACCTTCTCCGTATTGTCAAGAAACTTATAAACACCAATGGTAGAAGGTATATTTTCAACGGAGCTTCTTGGTAAATGAGGCGGTAACGTAGCCTCAGTGCTGCGCGCATTTAATGCAAAAGCGATATGTCCTTCTTGATCTTTCTCGAGCAAAATCTTAAACAACTTAGCAGTAAAGTCGCAATCGCCCATAGCTCGGTGTCGACCATTGATATGATGGCCGAGTTGCTGTGCAATTTTACCCAAGCTATAGCTATATAACCCTGGGATGAGTTTCCTAGATAATCTCACTGTACATAGCCGCTTAGCTTGCCACTTGTAGCCTGATTTTAGCAAATGTCGGCGAACAAAACCATAGTCAAAGCTGACATTGTGTGCTACGAAAACCGCATTTGACAATAAGTCAAACACCTCTTTGGCCACCTCATTAAAAGATGGCGCATCCGCAACCATTTCGTCCGTAATACCCGTAATTGTTGTTATGTTTCTAGGAATCGATCTACCTGGATTTATCAAGGTTTGAAAACGATCAACCTCCTTACCCTCTTCAATTCTGATAATTGCGATTTCGGTAATCGCATGTGTACGTGCGCTTCCTCCTGTTGTCTCAATATCAACTACCGCATACATAGTTATCAAAAGTCATATTAAGAATGCTTAGAGTCAACAATGTAGTACAGATTTATTAGATGCCGATTGTAACACAATTTAAAGCATTGGTCACAAAACAGAATTAGGTTGTTGCCGCAATTGTTTTGATTTGCACAAATTTTGTTTCCATGAGAAGATTTCTACTCTTGTGCACTGCGGTGATTTCTACGCATGTAGGTTTAAGCCAATCTTTAACCACAATTCAACTTGAAAAGTTAACAATTGATGAAAAAAGAAATTGGTTTAATCTCGACTTTAAGGAAGACCGAGTCTATGGTACCAGTGCCAACAAATTGTACCGTGAAATCATAAAGGATTCAAATCCACCACGAAAAATTGTTGTAGCCATTATCGACTCTGGAGTAGAGATCGAGCACGAAGATCTTAAGCACGGCATTTGGACCAATGTCGATGAGATTGCAGATAATGGCATTGATGACGATAACAATGGCTACGTGGATGATGTGCACGGTTGGAACTTCTTAGTTGACACAAGTGGCACTGATATTCAATATGAAAATCTTGAGGCGACACGTATTTTAAGAATAAGCAAAATCAACAATCCTAAGGATGATTCATATCCAAAATGGCTATCTGAGGAAATGTTGACTTCAGCTTCGAAGATTTACAACGAGGCAAATAGCGAAATGAAGCAAATGAGCCAACTGGGAGATGTCTACACACAAATGGATTCTACAATACAGGCTAACCTAGGCAAAGACGACTATACCTTTGAGGAAGCGCTTGAAATGGAGAGCAAAGATGAAAAAACTAAAAAAGTACTGAGCGTGGTTCGCACACTTAAGATTTTTGGAGTTACCCGTGCCGATTTGAAAGAAATGTATGAGACTTCAAACAAATACCGTAAGTATTATCTCAACTATGACTTTAAGCCCCGTGAGGGATTTGACTTTAAAAAAATCGGATATGGTAATAACCATTATGAAGGTCCAGATGCAACGCACGGAACACATGTGGCAGGTCTCATCACGGCAAATCGATTCAATACGTTTGGGGCACAGGGCATCGCTTCTGATGCCGCAGAAATCATGGCATTAAGGGCAGTGCCTGATGGTGATGAACGTGATCAAGATGTAGCCAATGCCATACGATACGCGGTCGACAATGGAGCAAACATCATCAATATGAGTTTTGGCAAGGGTCTTTCACCAATGAAAGGTCTTGTAAATGAAGCCATTTCTTATGCCACTGAAAATAACGTACTTGTCGTTCATGCCGCAGGAAATGATAATGAAAACAACGACCAAGTACAAAATTTCCCGAACAACGGTTTTGCGGATGACCCAAAAAACATGTCGTATTTAACTATCGGTGCATCTACGTCAGAAAAGAACAAAAAACTCATCGCCAATTTTTCGAACTATGGTAAAGCTGAAGTAGACCTCTTTTCACCAGGCCATGAGGTATATTCAACAATTCCAGATAATGAGTATAAATCTCTTAGCGGAACCAGTATGGCCGCACCTGTAGCCTCTGGTGTAGCTGCATTGATTTGGGCTTATCACCCTTCCCTTACAGCGCTTCAAGTGAAAGAAATCCTAATTAGTTCTGCCACTGATTTGGGGCGTAAAAAAGTCAAAAAACCCGGTTCGAAAGACAAGGTGAGATTTAGAGAAATCGCAGCTAATGCTTCCATCGTCAATGCTTATGCAGGATTTATGATGGCTCGTGACACAGTAGAATAAGCTTAGCAAGATCTTTGATTAGTTTCATCACTAAAAGCAATTGATGATATCAATACTTGGAGAGTAAAAAAAGTGATCTACTAAATGCAGAAGGTATCTTAAAATCTATGATTCTAGCGGGATGAAGGTCCTCCCTCGATCCGCAATTAAATTTTTACTCTGTTTCTTATTGCTTACCTTTCAAAGTGAGCCTGATGAATATGTAGATTTCACTGCATACTTATCAGAAAACAGAGTTAGCATACAATGGATTGCGCGCAATTGCAATAAAATCGAGAAGTTCTCCGTGGAGCGCAGCTCAGACAATAAAACATTTTCCGAAATACGAACAGTCATAAATCAAGGTAAAAAACCTGAGATCGCGGAGTTTGTTGAATCTGATTTCAAGCCACTATACGGCTGGTCATATTATCGTATATCGTTTGTTACAAAACGCGGAGACGTGCTGATTACTCATTCTGCACCCGTATTCTATAAGGCGGATAGAATGCAAAAAGGTGAAATCCTTGTTCCAGACAGTCTAACTGCAATATCGGAGGTGGCTACGATCTCCGCAACTGAATTTCATAATGTGAGGCTTGTTTTTATTTTAAGAAATAAAGGAGGCGAAGAGTTTTATCTTGAGGAATCGCTTATTGTAGAAGGAGATAAACTCTTCCTGCCAGCGTCTAGCACATTACCCGCTGGTGAGTATATGATCTCAGCATGTACCAAGACTCCACTACTCGGCTTGAAGTTAACAGCTAAGTAAGAAGAACATTTACCTTAAATGCTCTTGTATTCGGTTAGCATCCCGTTTTAAGAGTAGTGTCCTATGCGATCGGACATAAAAACTCCCACTTCGATGACTGATAAATCAATCTCAAAGTGGGAGAAAAAATAAGTGTTAATCTCTTGGACGAGCTTGGTTTACCACCATTGACCGGTCCATTACACTTGATCCATTCAAGCCATCAATTGCGGCTTCAGCCTCTGATGAATTAGGCATTTCAATGAATCCAAATCCTTTGGATCGACCAGTTTCACGGTCATTAATGATTTTAACAGAATCTACTTGGCCGTACTCAGCAAATAGTTGCTCTAAGGCCTCAACTTGCAATCTGTAATTAAGATTGCCAACAAAAATGTTCACAGGAAATAAAATTAAGTAAGTAATAAATTAAAGGGCGAAAGTAGGTGAATTGGCTCAACAATTCACGAAACCATCATTTATCTGTTATTTGTCACCGCTCTATTCATCTACAAACACTGCCGATAGCACAACCAGCTTGCGACCGCCATCCATTAACAATTGCGCCACATGCTTGATTCTATCTGCACTTCCTACGGAGGTGCCTCCAAATTTTAAAACTTGCATTTTCTAGAATTTGAAATAAACAAAGAGTCGACCGTGGTTCTTCTGATCTTTATCAATGCGATGATATTTGTTTTTTATGTGCTTCTGTTCCAAGAATCGAATTACTTTCTTTTTCAACTGACCACTCCCCTTTCCTGGAATAATCTCAAGAGTTTTAATCTTAGATTCTACACATTCATCAACAGCATCGATCAAGGCTAGATCGATGAGTTCTCCTTTGTTGTATATATCGTGTAAGTCTAGTTTAACCTTAGCCATAATTTATTGGGACAAAAATGCATATTCGCGCTATGTCTGAGCCCAGAATATCCATCGTTATGGCTGCAAAAGACGAAGGTTTATACATCCAAAATTGTATTGAGAGCACCATACAGCAAACCTTCGAGGAATGGGAGCTCATTGTGGTAGATGATCATAGCACCGATAATACTGCCGAGATTATAAACGATTTTGCTCACAGGGATACTCGGGTAAGGTATTTCAAAAGTGAAGGTAACCGGCTAAACGGTGCATTACTAACGGCACAGAAACATATTAAAGCACCACTAATAAATCGAATGGATGCGGACGATTTGATGCCAGATTATAAGTTAAATCTAATGTACCATCACTGGGTGAAATATGGTCAGAGGCACGTTGTTGCAGGTGGCACTCAGCATTTTGTTGATGATGGTGAAGTTGGTGACGGTTTCCTCCGCTATGATGCCTGGTTAAATGAGGTTGCTCGGCTCAATAGGCATTGGGTCGAGATCTATCGTGAATGTGTAATTCCTTCGCATTGCTGGCTTATTCATCGCGATGACTTTTTTAAAATCGGTGGTTTTGCCGATTGTTATCCAGAGGATTACGACCTGTGTTTTCGATTTTACAAAGCTGGTTTAAAGGTGATTGGCCTTAACAAAGTACTGCATTACTGGAGGGATACCGAAACTCGAATTTCTAGAACTTGGGATGAATACAAGGACAATCGCTATTTCGAACTAAAGTTGAAATACTTTTTTGAAATAGACTTTGATCCTAAGAGAGGCATAGCAGTTTGGGGCGCAGGTAAAAACGGCAAAGACCTAGTCACCCAGCTTTTAAAGCGTACTCACAACATACTTTGGTATACCAACAATGAAAGAAAAGTTGGAAAAGATATTTATGGAATAAGATTGCGTAACTCAGTTGAGATTGATAAAAACGAATCTGCTCAAATTCTAATTGCGATAAGTAATCCCAAAGAGCGCGAGGAAGTCAAGGTTGAATTGCACCGGTTGGAGCTTATTGAAGGAACTGACTTTTGGTTCTTTCTTTAGACTCAAGAAAGTTTTTCATGAGTAAATCACCATGATCTGTCATAATGCTCTCTGGGTGGTATTGCACCCCAAACCAAGGCTTGACTTTATGCTCCAATGACATAATCACACCTTCTTGATCGTAAGCAGTAATTTGATATTCAACGCCTGAATAATCCTTTAGGCCCCAGCTGTGGTAAAGGCCCGCAGAAAAAGCTCTTGGTATTGAATTATATAAGGGAGAATCACCAAAAACCTTGATGCTTGACAATGCGCCATGTCTTACCGGTGACAAGTTCACAATTTGAACACCATCAAGCGTAAGCATGAATTGAAAGCCTAGACAGACACCAAGAAGTGGTCTATCTCCCCAATACTCAAGAGAACCTTGCAAGTGTGCTATTTCTACAGGCAAACCTGGGCCCGGACCTATGATCATGTGCGTATAATCATCAAGGCTAATTCTGTTCAACTCATCATTCCTTACCATAGTTGGCTCCCCGCCACATTTTTCAACTAAATGGAAAAGATTAAATGTGAATGAATCAAAGTTGTCAATGATTAATACCCGCGCTGGCTCCATAGATGCACAAAAATCTAAATTTGAATGATGAGATTCACGGACAATTAAAACATTGATTAGCACATCATGAAACAAATAATTTACACCAACCAGGCACCCGAACCAATTGGACCTTACTCACAGGCAGTTATGCACGGAGATCTTCTATACGTAAGCGGTCAAATTGCCATTGACCCAAAAACTGGGCAACTGGTGGTTAATAATCTCAATGATGAAACCAGGCTTGTTTTGGACAATATGGGCGCGATTCTCACGGAAGCAGGAATGTCCTATTCGAATGTGATCAAGTGTTCTATATTCCTTTCCGATATGAGCTTGTTTTCAGCGGTGAATGAAATATACTCCGATTATTTCATGGACCACAAACCTGCAAGAGAATGCGTTGCTGTAAAAACCCTACCTAAGAATGTAAACGTAGAAATCAGCTGTATTGCAGGTCGCTAAATAGCTCCGCCAACGCTTATGAAAGCAAAGATTCCTTCAATGCTTTAAGATTCTTTTCCAGCTCAACTAGGTCTTCTTGTGTGATGGACTCAGCACTAGAAAATCCAGCATAAAACAGCATTAAGTCTTCCACGTTGTTAACAACGTCTTCTTCTAACTCTGTCTCTATTTCACTCAAAACATTCATGAGGTTAGAGGCATGCATTTTCTGCTCATATACTCCAGCATAAATTGGAGCGTTTTGCTCATTCATTGGCTCGTCCTTAATAATCTCTGTAGCGATCAATTGTGTCTCTACCCAACTCCCAACGAATATTTCAGTGGCATTCACAAAGCGTTCGTTATCTACCATATATTGATCCATAGAATTGAAAGCTTCATCCATCATGCGGATGAATTTCTCTTCGCTTGATGTATTCTCCTCAAAATTTGCGCTTATGGTTTGGTCAAACACCTCGCCTGCACCAAGGGCCATTGCTAGGTCTCTGCAAGTCTGGTAGTATTGAAGGGTGCGTTGATTTTGTTTTTCATAAGCCATGAAACCCATATCCGTCATATACATGCCATAGCCATAAGCTTTGGCCGACATGGTGCTTAATTCTTTACTGCGTTCAGTATCTGTGAGTTCAACACCGTCCATGCCTACCTTGAACTCAGATATTAAGTGAAATGTCTCTAACGGACTAGGCAAATTCGCAATCATCGTGTGAAATTGAAAATCAGCCATATCACTAATTTCTTCACTATCATCCATTGATTCTTGATTTGAATCATCGACAACAGCATCGTCTGCATCAACTTCTTTACTCGTTTCTGATCCACCGCATGAAAACAAAAACAAGGACACAAGGGCTAATGGTAAAATGGGTCGCAACATATACTTAGGTTTTGAGCAAATATAATGTGCTGCGCCAGAGTTGAACAAAAAGTCTACCGATGTTTGTGACAGTTGTTTTTCTAATGGATATAGCAGTGAATTTAAATTCAATCTAAATCTATCGTCACCACTAAATGCTAATATTGAGCCCCGAAACAGGTGTGAAATAATTCCTATAATTTTTGGCCTCAAAAGCCAATTGGCTGAGATAATCAAACGCTGAAATGAAGAAAAGACAACTAATTATCATAGGTTCTACAATCCTAATTTTTGTGCTCGGGTATGTGGGAATGAAGCTGCTTGCAGCTCAAAAAAAACCACCTCAAAAAAAGGAATCCACTCAGGCCTCGCGGTCAGTTAGAACTAGGGTTGTTGAAAATGACACCATGGCTTTGGTCATTCCCATTTGGGGAAACCTTGTTGCGGGGCGCAGGTTAGAAGTGTTTTCTGAGGTCACCGGTAAACTTCTATCTACCGCCCACCCATTCAAGGTGGGGATTAAATTCAATCAAGGGGATGTATTACTTGCTATCGATGGTCAAGAGAGTCTCTTGAACTTGAAGTCGCAGCGGAGTAGTTTTATGAACCTCATAGCCCAATTACTTCCAGATATTAAGATTGACTATGAATCAGAATATGACGAGTGGAATGCATATCTAACCAAAATTAACCCGGAGGAGCGCCTTCCTGAGATTCCCAATGTCGCAGATTCAAAGTTGAAGAATCTGCTCTCTACACGTTCTATTTATGCTCAGTATTATGCCATCCGAAGCTTGGAAAACAGACAGGAAAAATTCACCATTACTGCTCCATTCAACGGTACAATTATCACGGGCGACCTTAACCCAGGTTCACTCATACGTGCTGGGCAGAAGATGGGTGAACTCATCAGCGAGCAGGGCTATGAGCTGCAGGCAAGCTTGCCTCTGAGTGATGCATCGAAAGTAGATTTGGGTGACATTGTTATGCTTGATAATGGTGTTGAAGGAAAAATTACGCGCATCTCGATCAATGCTGATCCCAATACTCAACAGGTAAAAGTTTATGTGACCCTCGATAAAAACAACTTCACCGAAGGAGCCTACCTAGAGAGCAAAATTATGGCCGACTACATTCCCGATGTGATTGAAGTAGATCGAAACATGATTCTTGATGACAACAGGATGTATTTCATTGAAGATTCATTGCTAAGAATTAGACCTATTCAAGTTTTACATTACTACAAGGATGCGGCTTTAGTAAAGGGGTTTAGCAATGGCGAATTAATCTTAGACCAGGTTATTCAAGGTGCGCATGATGGAATGAAGGTAGACCCAATAGCTGCCGATTGATAATGAGAGAGGTTATCAAATATTTCATTAAGTACCCTGTAGCAGGTAACTTATTGATGCTTCTGATCATTTTGTTTGGAATCATTGGTTCGGGAAAAATCAAATCGACATTCTTTCCTCAGTCAGAGAGCCGAAACATTGAAATACAAACCTTCTATCCTGGGGCTTCGCCAGAAGAAATTGAAGAGGGAATTGTAACTAAGATTGAGGACAACCTTAAAGGTGTAACGGGTATTGTAGAGGTCAGTTCTGTTTCGAGTGAAAATAGCGGTATAATTCGAGTAGAAGGTGAAAAGCACTATGATGTAGATGTGCTGTTGCAAGACGTGAAAAACGCGGTAGACCAGATCAACTCATTTCCTACAGGTATGGAGCCTCCGGTTGTTTTCAAGCAAGAGCCAAGAAACTTTGTGATAAGCTTTGCATTAACGGGCGATGTTCCACTCAAAATCTTGAAAATGGAAGCGCGCAAGGTTGAAGATGATCTGAGAGCAATCGAAGGCATCTCTAAGGTAACCTTAGGTGGCTTTCCAGATGAGGAGATCGAAATTGCACTTGATAATAATGCACTTAAGGCATACAACCTAACCTTCGATCAGGTAAGCAATGCCATTTCATCTGCCAATATTGAGGTAACTGGTGGCACCATCAAAGGGTCTAAGGAAGAATTTATAATACGAGTACGGTCAAAGGAATACTACGCCAAAGAGCTATCAAACATTATCATCAAAGCCACGGGTAACGGAGACGTGATTAAGTTAAGCATGATTGGCTCACTTGCGGATAAATGGAGCGATAGCAACCCATCACGAAACTATTTCAATGGAAAACCCGCAGCCACAATTACAGTTCAAAATACAAATGACGAGGACTTCTTATCAATTAATGCAGATGTAAAAGCTTACATTGATGCGTTTAATGACCGTAATTCCACTGTAAAGGCTGAGATAATACGTGACGCCTCTACAACCCTCATCGAGCGTATTGCGCTTTTGCAAGAAAATGGACTCATTGGATTCTTTTTAGTAATCATTTTCTTGGCGCTTATTCTGAATTGGAGACTAGCCATCTGGGTGGCAATCAGCATACCCATCGCCTTTTCTGGAATGTTTATTCTGGGCTCATCCTTTGGTTTAACCATTAATGTTTTAAGCCTATTCGGAATGATTTTGGTTGTAGGCATTCTGGTTGACGATGGCATTGTCATTGCCGAGAACATCTATCAGAAATGGGAAAAGGGAGCGTCACCGCTTCAGGCCGCGATTGACGGCACCATGCAGGTTTTACCTGCGGTTACCTCCGCTGTTTTAACAACCATAGTTGCCTTTAGCACCTTTTATTTTCTCGATGGGCGGTTGGGTGATTTTGGTCCTGATTTGGCCTTCGTGGTAATGTCGACATTGCTCTTTTCTTTAATCGAGGGTGCATTTATACTACCGGCTCACATTGGGCACTCAAAAGCCCTTCAGCGACCAGCCAAAAAGAATGCAGTTGAGCGTTCTGCCGAGCGTGTAGTAAACTATCTAAAAAATAAGCTTTACGTCCCTGCACTCACGTTCTCATTGAATAATGTGGCTATCGCCTTCGCTATTCCAATTGCATTGATGATGATTACCATCGGTGGTATTATGGGTGGAGTCATAAAGACTACGTTTTTCCCGTTTATTGAGCAGGATAATATTTCGATAACAGTCGAAATGCCCCCAGGCACAAGAGATTATATCACACAGGGTGTGTTAACCAACATCGAGGATGCAGCCCGAAGAGTGAATCAAAACCTTGTAGCCGATAGAGATGATAGCCTAGATGTTATCACCAATATCGAACTGGTTTTGGGGCCGAGTATTAATCAAGGAAAAGTGAATATATCGTTGCTTAGTAGTGAACTGCGCGGTATTCCAAGTTTTCAGATCAGCAATGCAATTAGTGCAGAGGTTGGAACTATTCCCGAGGCGGAGAAGCTTGCCTTTGGTATAAGTACCCCTTTTGGTAAGCCAGTTTCTGTAAGCCTGTTAAGTAGCAACCTAAATGAGTTAGAGGCAGGCAAAGCTATGATCAAGGATGAGCTTAATACCTTAAGCGACCTCAAGGATGTGGTTGACAATGACCAAAAAGGAATCAAAGAAGTCAAAGTCAGCCTCAAAGAGCGTGCTTATCTGCTCGGTTTGAATATTGGACAAGTCATGGCACAGGTTCGTAGGGCTTTTTTCGGTGCGGAGGCACAGCGACTGCAGCGCGGCAACGATGAAGTGAAGGTGTGGGTGCGCTATGACGAAGACGTACGTAATACTCGACAATCACTGGAAGACTACCTAATCACAACCCCCACCGGCAGTAAAGTTCCGTTAAAAGAGATCGCGGATTTCTCTATTGAAAGGGGTATTGTAGCGATCAATCACTTAAATGGAAAGAGAGAAGTACGTGTTGAAGCAGATATATCCAACCCAGAGGCATCTGCGAGCGACATACAAGAAGCTATTCGAACCAATATCATGCCCCGAATCATTGCCACATATCCATCCGTTTCGTTCTCTTTTGAAGGACAGAATAAAGAGGCACAAAAGGTTTCTCGGTCATTCGGTGAAGTCCGTTGGATTCTACTGATTTTATTGATTTCTATCACGGCTTTCACGTTTAGAAGTATTCCACAGGCGGTACTGGTAATTTTTATGACCATATTCGGATTGATTGGGGTTGGTTGGGGGCATTGGATTCATGATGCTCAAATAAGTCTATTGAGCGGCTTTGGCATTATTGCACTCATCGGGGTCATGGTGAATGACTCCCTTGTTTTTGTGACCGCAATGAATGCGAACCTCAAAGAAGGCATGCTATTCAAAGAGGCTGTTCTTGAAGCTGGTAAGTCACGGTTCAGACCGATATTGCTCACCTCCTTAACCACGGTGGCTGGATTAGCTCCATTGATATTTGAAACAAGTTTCCAAGCGCAATTCCTGGTGCCAATGGCAATTGCAGTAGCCTATGGACTCATCATTGCTACCTATACCACATTGTTGGTTTTACCGGTAATGCTAACTGTGATGAATAATGTGCGTATAATGGTGCATTGGTTTTGGACCGGTGAAAAGCCTTTGCCAAGAGATGTTGAACCTGCAATTATGGAACTGGCAAGCGAAGCCGAATTAAATACCGAGGAGGAATGAAATGTCCACAAATATTTCTCGGGTTGTTATTAAGTGCATTGGTCAATACTTTATCCGCACAAGAAACCTTGACTTTAGATCAGGTTTTTGAAATGGCCCTGAAGAATAACTTCGATATTAAGCTCATAAAAAAACAAGTTGAAATCGCAGACAACTCAGCTACAATAGGTAATGCAGGGCTCTTACCCTCTGTCAATGCAAACGCATCTACAGGCATCACTGTAAACGATACAGAACTGGAGTTCGCTGGAAACATTACTCCAGTCAACGTAGATGCTGCTCAAAGTACCACCACGAGCTTGGGTGTCAATGCAAACTACATCCTGTTTAATGGACTAAGCGGAAAAAACACGTACCAAAAACTTCAGCTCAATAGAGATATTGTACTCATGCAATCTCGAGTAACCATTGAGGCTACTTTGCTTCAAGCTGCAAATGCATTTTTTGTCTTAGCTCGGGCAAACGAGCAATTTGAGATTTCTAGGAAAAATGTGGAAGTGAGTAAAACGCGGCTCGAACGAGCAGAATTAGCCTATGAGCTAGGCACGAGCCTTAAAACTGATTTATTAAGTGCTCGGGTTGATCTAAACTCCGATTCATCGGCACTGCTCAATGCTCAAATTCAAGAACGCACTGCAAGGCGACAACTAGAAGTGTTACTTGCCACAGAGCTCGCGGAAGGTGCCAAAGCTCTTTACGATGATCCTGAATTGAAATTATGGACAGAAGCAGACCTTATTTCTAAGGCCCAGACCAACAATGCTTCCTTAAAGAATGCTGAGTTGCAGCTTGAATTGGCTGAGAGAGACTATAAAATATCTAGGTCAAGCTTCTTCCCTACTTTATCGGTATCTGGGGGGTATGGGTTAAATCAACAACAGAATGAAGCAGGCATAGTGTTGAGTAATACTGCCTCTGGTTGGAATGGATCGATAGCCCTCTCCTACCCTTTATTCAATGGTTTTCGCAGCAGTACCCAGAGGCAAAATCAAAAACTGAATCGGGAAATACAAACTTTGGAAAATGCTAAACTTGACTTTGAACTGAATTCAGATATCAAAGAAGCTTTAGATAGCTATAATCAGAGTTACAAGCTTTTAAAATTTGAAAGAGATAATCTTGAGTCTGCTGAATTCAACCTATCACGAACCACAGAACTATACAATTCAGGTCAGTTGTCGAGCATTCAATTTAGAGAAGCACAAGTTGCTCTTGCCAATGCCGAAGTGCGTTTGAGCAATGCGAGAATGGCACTGCTTATTAATGAATTAGAGATTCTCAGACTAACGGGTCAGATACTCGGAAATGAATAGGTGCTATTTTACCTTTTGAGAAACGAGCTGACTGCGGTATATTCTCTCGTAAATTAAGAAGAGTAATCCGCTATAAACCAAGTCACCGAGGAGAGTATTTTGGAAAAATGGTATTGCGGCAGTATAACAAGCGACTAATCCAGCCATATTCATAGGATAAAGTTGGCCACTCATCCAAACTCCAAAGTTGCTCACAACGAAGAAAAGAATTGAAGCACCGATGCTACCTCCAATAACCTTTGGTAGGCTAACGGATTTTCGAAACAGTAAGGCTCCAAGGGCATAAATCAAGACAATGGACGCGTAAATGTAGAAGGCTCCAGATGTGAAAAGCGTAAACCCACTTGCCGGGTAAATGAGGTTATTCACTATCAAGTCACCCACAAACCAAGCAATCATAGTAATAAGTAATCCCAAACCTCTATTACCAAAATATGCAGCTCCAAAGAGTGCCATGGCTCCAAGCGGTGCTACATTCATCGGGTGAGGGATGATACGAGAAAGCGCTGCAATAAGCACAATTGCGGCAATGATGATAAATCTGATATTCTGCTTTTGCATGGCGCGAATTTAATAGATGTAACTCTTAATACAATCAAGTTGTTCGAAGCACAATATTTAAACCAAACCTGAAATTTATACTGCGTACCGCTTTTGGAATAATTACCCTCACTTCGCTTTTTGGATCGAATAGCGAAATAGGCACGACTGCCTTAGGCAGAAACCAGGAAATCAAATTATCACTCAGCAGATAAAGCTGTAGAAATCGCCAAGAATAATCTCCGCTGAGACCAATAGCAAACGGGTTTCGACTTTTGTAAGAGTAATGAACTCCAAGATGGGCTGAGAGATTTTCCTCAAACTCATCATCCACAATCATCCACACGACACGTTTGTAAGAATAACCCTGCAAACACAACTACTGAGACCAAAACCACCCCTCTCGAATACGACTTGCTAATCATCTGCATTGAATCAAAGTTGAAAGAATAAAATGTAATTGATGATGTTTATATATAATAAAGCACATCATAACCTCATGTTTTCGGGGCATTCTTATTTTTGACCTCCACTGAAAATAAGTCACCTGACACCCCAATCGAGCTAAATGAGTGAGAAACTTCTAAAGGCGTTGATGCAATTATTTGCAATCATTGCCGATGTTGACGAGTTAACCAACAAGAGCCGTATCGTAGTTGAGAATTTTCTCAATCAACGGTTGTCTAAAGATCAGGTAGACGTTTACCTACAACACTATGATGAGTACCTTGAAACGCATCATAAAGTCTCCAAGAAAAAAGAAGGTAAACGAAAGAAGACGGCAGTAAACTCTGTTAAGGTCCTCAAGATATGTACCCAGATTAATGCTGAACTTGAGCAACGGCAGAAAGTTTTCGTGCTCATTAGGCTGGTTGAGTACATCAATATCGGTAAAAGACCAAGTGAGCAAGAAATCGAGTTTGTGGAGACCGTTGCCGATGTATTTAATATTCCTGCAGAGGAATTAAAAGACATTACTGCATTTGTGAATTGTACCAAGGAGAATATCCCAGATTCTCCAAAAGTTTTAATCATAAACTCTGCAGAGTCCTTGTCCGATGTAAAATCCAATAAGCACATTCAGCATGAAACCTTGGGTTTCTGCCTTGGGATCTACCATGTCGAAAGTGTCAACATGTATGTGTTGCAGTATTTCGGTACGGATGAATTGCTACTAAACGGGCAAATAATAGATCCAAAAAGGATTTACATTCTCACGCAAGGTTCATCGCTAAGAAGCTCAAAGGTTAGCCCAATATATTACAGTGACATCATAAGCAGCTTTATGAGCGATCGCAGTCAGCAAAAGATTGTCTTTGCTGCAGACGATATCACTTATCGATTTAAAGGAGGAAAGGTTGGTCTGCACCCCCTTACTTTTTCAGAGGAATCAGGAAGCCTCATCGGAATCATGGGAGCATCGGGTTCGGGCAAGTCCACCCTATTAAACATACTCAATGGCGCTTATACTCCATACTCAGGCACCGTTTCAATTAATGGCGTTGATATTCATCATGATACGGCTGGCGTAAGTGGAATGATAGGCTACATAAGTCAAGATGATCTGCTTATTGAAGAGCTCACCGTTTATCAAAACCTGTTCTTGAATGCTAAGCTTTGTTTTGATGGCCTGTCTGACGAGCAAATAAAAGAGCGAGTTGACAATACGCTCTCTGCGTTAGGTCTTTATGAGATAAAGGACATTCAGGTGGGTAACCCCATGAATAAAAAAATAAGTGGTGGTCAGCGAAAGCGCTTAAACTGCGGACTAGAGTTGATTCGGGAACCATCGGTATTATTTGTGGATGAGCCAACATCAGGTCTTTCATCTCGTGACTCTGAAAACATCATGGACCTGCTGAAGGAGCTTGCGCTGAAGGGTAAGTTGATCTTCGTTGTTATCCACCAGCCATCATCGGAGATTTTCAAAATGTTTGATAAGCTCATGATTATGGATACAGGCGGTTATCCAATCTATCTTGGAAATCCACTTGACGCTATTGTGTACTTCAAAACTGAGGTGAACGCAATTAACCAAACCGAAAGTGAATGTGAGCGCTGCGGTAACGTAAATCCTGAACAAATCTTCAACATTATTGAAGCCAAGGTCGTAGATGAATACGGAAACCTCACCGACAAACGGAAAACTTCGCCCAAACAGTGGAATGATATTTATAACCAAAAGTTCAATAATGAATTAAACAAAGAAGCTCCGCCAATGCCAGAGGTTGAGTTTAAAACGCCAAACTTCCTCAATCAATTCAAAGTATTTGTCACGCGTGATGTGCTCTCAAAAATCACCAACAACCAATACTTGGCAATTAACCTTCTTGAAGCTCCTCTATTGGGTTTCATACTGAGTTACTTCCTCCGATATATTCTTGTCGGTGGGGAAAGCGAAGGTGAATACGTGTTCTATGAAAATGACAACATCATCATCTACATGTTCATGGCCGTTATTGTTGCCTTATTTCTGGGGCTAACGGTAAGTGCGGAGGAAATATTCAAGGATCAAAAGATTAGAAAGCGGGAATCCTTTTTGAATTTAAGTAAGGGCAGTTATTTGATTTCTAAAATTATCATCATGTTCACTTTGAGCGCCATACAGATGTTTTCATTCATCATTGTAGGTAATAGCATTCTCGGAATTCAAGGCATGCTCTGGGATTATTGGCTCATACTTTTTTCTACGGCTTGCTTCGCTAACATGCTCGGGCTCAATATTTCAGCCAGCTTCAATTCAGCAGTTACCATTTACATTTTAATTCCTTTCTTGATCATTCCACAGATTTTATTCAGTGGAGTTTTGGTGAAATTTGAACGCCTGAACCCGACCATTACCTCACAAAGTGTGGTCCCGCCAATTGGTCAAATCATGGCTAGTAGGTGGTCATTCGAAGCCCTTGCCGTAAATCAATTCATGGAAAATGAGTATCAAAAACTCTTTTACGATTTTGATCAGCAAATGAGTGAGGCCAACTTCAAAAAGAATTTTTGGATACCAGCGTTGAAGGCGAAAATCGGAACGATTAAAAATTGGTTGAAAGACAAATCAAAAAGTACCGATGAAGAAATTGCCAATGATTTGTCGACCCTGCGCAATGAATTGAATAAAGAAAACGAACTTTTTGAAGATCTTACGTTTGATAGCATCGATGAATTGAATGTAGAGAACGTCACAGAAGAAACGATGGAAGAGGTTTCTCTTCATCTCAGCACCTTAAATAAGGTGTACATACGTCAGTACAATGCGAATAGTGATCAAAAAGACGCTATTATTCGAGAAAGACAGTCTACTGAGGAAGACAAAAAGGCATTTAATCAGCTACGCGATGAATACGAAAACGAAAGTTTAAGTGATCTTGTCACAAACAAAACAGAATTCAATCAAATCTCAGAGTACGATGGAGAGTTGATACAACGAGCAGATCCAGTTTATAATATCCCGAGGGGTAATGGCTCTCATTTTTATACTCCAGTGAAGAAATTTTTTGGGCAAGTCTATTCCACTAAAACAGCCAATGTAACTGTGCTTTGGTTTATGTCGATACTACTGATGATCAGTCTCTATTTCGATCTATTCTTGAAACTGCTCAACTTGTTTGGAAATATCAACCTCTTCAAATCAAAGGAGTTTTAAGTCGTTCAATAAATCCATTTTTAAAGGCTGTTAATGCCATTGTAATTTGTGGCTTGATCCTTATTTTCACAGAAATTGATCTATACATGAAGTGGGATATTCAAACCGTTGGCTTTAACGCCAAACAAGAGCTGCTCGACTCGACCAAAGAAAAGATAGAAAAACTCGAGAAATTCTATTCACCAATCATAGGCGCAGAGGTGTACTTAAGACTAGAGTACAATGATCAGCAAGAGAATAAAAAGGTGGTAATTAAGCTCAACATTGCTGGAGAGGATGCTTATGCTGAGGATCAGTCAAATGCATTTGAAAAATCTTTGAGTGTTTGTGTAGATAAACTTAAACGCCAATTGATCAAGCGCAATGAAATAGAACGCGCAGTGCGTTAGCCTCCATGGCATTAGATCATTTACAAGCGGAGAAATACGGCAAGCTAGAGTTACTGGCCAGGCAAGCAGTTGAAGGTTTTATTACTGGATTACACAGAAGCCCCTATCACGGATTTAGTGTAGAATTTGCGGAACATCGAGCCTACAATACGGGTGAAAGTACAAGGCATATCGATTGGAAGCTCTATGGTCGTACGGATAAAATGTTTGTCAAACGCTTCGAAGAGGAGACCAACCTACGATGCCAAATCACCATTGACACTAGCGGCTCAATGCATTTTCCTGACAACGAAGAACTCAACAAGCTTAGATTTTGTGTTGAGGCGACCGCTGCGCTGACCTATTTAATGCGAAGCCAAAGAGATGCTGTTGGCATTACCTTGTTTGATCAGCAGATAAACCTGCACCTCCCACCCCGAGGTTCTTCCGCGCATCACTCAAGCATTTTTTATGAATTAGAACAAGCACTTGAACAAAAACCCGTTAACGGTCAAAGCAACATTGTGGATACGCTGCACCTAGTTGCGGAGCAGAATGCATCACGATCCATGGTTATTGTATTCTCCGATTTTCTTGACTCAGCATTCAACACAGAAAAAAACCAACAAAAACTTTTTGACGCCCTTCAACATTTGAGGCATAATAAGCATGAGGTTATCCTTTTTCATGTGTATGATCAAAATCTTGAGGTGGAATTGAATTTAGAAAACAGGCCTCACACCTTCGTAGATCTTGAAACAGGAGAAAAAATCAAGCTAATGCCCAATGAAGTTCAAGAAGCATATCGGGAGAATCGCCAAAAACAAATAAGTGAAATAGAACTTACTTGTGCAAAATTTGGCATTGACTGGAACGGGTGTAACATCAACCAAGGCATTTACACCATACTCGATGAGTTTCTAGTAAAAAGAAGCAGAATGGGTTGAACCTAAACGTGACGCTCAGCGTGGTAACTGCTTCTTACGAGTGGTCCACTCTCGACATGGCCAAAACCAAGATCCTCTCCAATGCGTTTGTATTCTTCAAACTTTTGTGGAGTGACAAACTCTGCCACTGGAAGGTGTTTCTTGCTTGGTTGTAAGTATTGCCCAATGGTAAGTACATCAACTCCTTGCTCCAAGAGGTCTTTCATTGTCTGCTCAATTTCGGCATCTGTCTCTCCTAGCCCCACCATAAGACCACTTTTAGTTTTTGAAATTCCTCCGTCTTTCAGTCGCTTCAAAACCTCCATGCTTCGCCAGTATTTGGCCTGAATACGCACCTTCTTTGTAATGCGCTCGACCGTTTCAATATTATGAGAAACGATTTCTGGCTTTACCTCTAATATCGGATCTAGATTTTTCCATTCACCTTTAAAATCAGGAATTAGAGTTTCTATCGTGACTCCAGGATTTTTCTTACGAATCATTTCGACCGTTTTTTTCCAATGGTTTGAACCTCCATCAGGCAAATCATCTCGGTCAACGGAAGTGATAACGGCATGTTTTAAACTCATTACCCGAATACTCTCAGCAACTTTAGCAGGCTCAAATACATCCACTTCTTCACCAGCTCCAGTATTTACGTTACAGAATTGACACGATCGTGTACATGTATTTCCAAGTATCATAAACGTAGCTGTACCCGCAGACCAACATTCACTTTGGTTTGGGCATTTACCACTCGAACAAATGGTATGAAGGTTTCGCTCCTCGACAATTTCTTTGACCTTCAAGTACTCTTTGCCACTTGGGATTTTAACCTTTAACCAATCAGGCTTATTGATTTTTACTTGCTGATCTTCTTTATTCTTTAACAGGTTTGGCATGTGCGTGAAGCGTTTTACTTTTTGTGATTAAGAATCGTATTTCTAATAATACCAATACACTCGTTTAATTGTTCTTCATTCATGACCAAAGGAGGAGCAAATCGAATTATGTTTCCATGTGTTGGTTTAGCTAGTAACCCATTGTTTTTAAGCGCCAAACATATATCCCATGCGGTGCTACTATCTGGAGAATCATTGATAATGATTGCATTTAACAACCCTCTACCCCTAACTCTAGTGACCAAATCCGACTCAGAAGCCAGCTTAATCATCTCATCTCTAAAGATCTGGCCAAGCTTTCTGGCATTTTGTGCTAATCCTTCGTCCTTTACTACTTCTAAGGCGGCAATTCCTACAGCAGCAGCAATAGGGTTTCCACCAAACGTTGACCCATGTTGACCAGGTTTTATAACATTCATCACTTCATCATCTGCCAATACTCCTGAAACAGGATAGGCACCACCACTTAACGCTTTTCCAAGAATCAATAGATCCGGTCGTGTGTAAGACTCTTGCCGTTCGCAATGTCCTTGGCAGTTGCAGTTTCCACAAGATGCCAACAATGATCCCGTACGCGCGATTCCCGTTTGAATTTCGTCCACGATAAAAAGCACCTCATGCTTTAGGCACAGCGCACGTGCTTTTTTAATGTAATCATCAGACGGAGTATTAACACCAGCCTCACCTTGAATGGGCTCTACCATGAAAGCAGCAACATTGTCTTCGCTTAGTGCAGCTTCTAACGCATCTAAATCATCGTATTTAACGCTAATAAAACCAGGAGTATAAGGACCAAAATTATTCCTCGCGTCCTCATCATTGCTAAAGGAGATAATGGTAGTCGTCCTACCGTGAAAATTATCTTCCGCAACTATAATCTTTGCTTGATTTTGTTCGACACCACGTTTCTCGTACGCATACTTCCGTGCAATTTTGATGGCAGTTTCAACAGCTTCAGCACCGCTATTCATGGGCAGGAACTTATCGAACTTGAAGTAATCAGTAATGTATGCTTCGAACTCACCTAAGCGCGAATTGTAAAACGCGCGACTTGTTAGCGTCAATTTTTTCGCTTGTTCAGTTAGAGCATTTACAATACGCGGATGACAATGACCTTGATTTACCGCAGAATAGGCAGAAAGGAAATCATAATAGCGGTTGCCTTCTACGTCCCATACAAAAACACCCTCGCCCCTATCTAAAACTACCGGCAGCGGATGATAGTTGTGTGCACCGTATTTGTTTTCTAACTCTATTGCTTTGGTCGATGTGAGTTGACTGGTCTCTATCATTAATAATTTGTTTTTTGAACAGCGAAGTTAACGGATGGCTTTGCGCCTCACAAGACAATGTTTTCTTTGCATCATAATCTACTAGCTATGAAAACTCTCCTAATACCGATTGTATTCACCTTAATTACTTTGAATTCAATATCACAGAATGTGACGAATATTGAAGCGTTTCAACCCAGACTGAATTATGAAAATATTCATGTCTATGAGTTGGACAGTGACCCCAATGCATCAAGTTTTTTGATATGGGTAAAACAAGCTGTTGCGGCACATAAGCACGAACACCACACTGAGCTTGTATATGTTTTACAAGGCGAGGGCACATTTACATTTCATCTAGAAGGAGGCGAGGAGAAGTCATCGACAATTGGAGCAGGTGATTACATCTTTATTCCAAAAGGAATGGCTCATTCGGTAAAGGTTACCAATGATTCACCAATGAAGGTTTTGAGTGTTCAAACACCACAATTTGATGGCTCTGATCGAGTAATGATGGCGGAATAATGGGCTATTTCAACTTTAAAATGTGTTGAAACCCTTGAAAACAGTGTGTTTTAGGCTGCACTTATTAACAAAGGGGCGTATTTATCAACAAATAGCTCTAGAACGCTTGCAGGGCTTGAGGTTGAGACTAATATTTGTCGCTAATCAATAAAAAATTTGTTTAACTAAATCTTATTTAAAACATGAATAAAGCTGAATTAATCGAAGCAATGGCTAATGGAGCTGGAATCTCTAAGGCTGATGCAAAAAAAGCTCTTGACGCATTCGTTGACAGCACAACTTCTACATTGAAAAGTGGTGGTCGCGTAGCTCTTGTAGGCTTCGGATCATTCTCAGTGTCTAACCGTTCTGCAAGAACTGGTCGTAACCCACAAACTGGTAAAGAAATCAAGATTGCAGCTAAGAATGTTGTAAAGTTCAAAGCTGGCGCTGATTTGGCTGGTGCAGTGAACTAATTACGTTCCTATCAATATAGAATGCTCAGTTGTCTTTGACTTCTGAGCTTTTTTTTGCTCATAAGCATATCTTATGAGTCGATTATATTTGCCATTCAAACCACGATTTAAAATATTTATTACTTATGGGAAAAGGAGATATTAAAACCGCAAGAGGTAAGCGCGCTGCGGGCAGTTATGGTAAGTCTAGAAAGCGAAAGTCTAATAAGCCTGTAATTGTAGCTCCAAAAAAGAAAGCGTCCACGAGTAAGAAGGCCACGGCTGAAAAGAAAGCTGCGCCAGCGAAGAAAGCTGCACCAGCGAAGAAAGCTGCACCAGCCAAAAAAACCACAACAGCTAAAAAGACTACTGCAGCCAAGAAGACCACAACTAAAAAAGCTGCAACTGCCAAAAAAGAAGACTCGGCCGATTAAGGATTCAAGCGCGTTTTACTCCAGTATCCATTCTTATCTTTCCGATAGCATAAACGATCGTGCAATCGACTAGGCTTTCCTTGCCAAAATTCAATCTCATTGATTTGGATGTTGTACCCTCCCCAATAGTCAGGTCTGGGTATTTCTTTTCCTTCAAAGGAGTCAGAAAGTTTTTCTACGCGAGATTCAAGTTCAGCTCTGCTTGCTAAAGGCTTACTCTGGTCTGACGCTATGGCTCCAATCCGACTCTGTCGGGGCCTTGAATTGAAATAAGCATCGCTCACCTCACTATCAAGTTTCGACACTTTACCTACTACACAAACTTGGCGTTCGAGTTCTCGCCAAAAGAAGTTGGCCGCCACATGGGCGTTAGACTCCATTTCTCTACCCTTTTGACTTTCATAGTTCGTATAAAACTTAATCCCCTCCTTGTCCAACTGCCTTAGTAAAACAATTCTACTCGAAGGAATACCCAATTCTCCAACGGTGGAAAGCACCATTGCACTTGCATCAGGAATTGATTTTTCTGCCTCCTTCAGCCATTCCATGAAAAGTTCAAGTGGGTTTTCTGGGGTGTTTTCAATATCAAATTCTTTAAGACCGTAGTCAATTCTCTTATGAAACTCCTTCTTCATACTTCATTGAATCTTTAGATGGGTTTAACAGCAAGTGTAATATTTAAGTTCAAGATTTTCGGGATTCTCGTTTAGATAATCGAGATTAACATTTGGATAAGATTCAACGATTATATTAGACGCGATTTATGTTCAATCCTAAAAGCATAGAAAACAATTTCTTTCACAATCTGAGTTATTCGTTTGACACATCAAAACTCAAAAAAGGAGACGTGCTAGTCTCAGACCCATTTTTATTGGACCCCAACTTTAGCAGAAGTGTTATACTAATTACAGAGTACAGTATAGAAGATGGCACGGTGGGGTTTGTGCTTAATAAACCAACAGCCATAGAGTTGAGTGAAGTTGTAGAAAGCTTTTATGGCAATGGATATTTGTTTTACATCGGTGGTCCTGTTGAGAGCGATCGTGTATTCTATATCCACCATAATGACTTAGGTATTACAGATTCGCTTCAGGTTACTGATGATCTTGGATGGTCTAGCAACTTTGACGAAGCTAAAAAACTGCACGATGCAGGTAAATTACCCCCTACAGAAATTAAATTCTTTGGTGGCTACTCCGGCTGGAGTCCAGGTCAATTAGAACAGGAAATTACTGAGAAGTCATGGATCATTACCAATCTAGCAAGTAAGCATGTTTTAAACGCGCGAGATGAATCACTGTGGAAACAGAGCTTACAACAGCTCGGTAAAAAGTTTTCGATCATGGCTGACTTCCCAGAAAATCCGAGCATGAATTAATAGCCAGCGTTGTTAATACCGATTGCATTTGTTCTGCACGTTCTGATTTATATACCTTATCACCTATTCTTGAAATAGAAGCAATTC
>Ga0222718_10000809_pt1 | contig 32152 bp, 40 predicted proteins | sample C33_27DmetaG_FD_165045 | JGI IMG/M metagenome (GOLD analysis project Ga0222718, IMG submission 165045) | Estuarine water microbial communities from San Francisco Bay, California, United States - C33_27D | ecosystem: Environmental > Aquatic > Marine > Unclassified | place: USA: California...
GCAGCTTTGACCGTTGCACGTTCCTAATGCTCAACTGTCCACACCATCAATGGTGATTAATGTTACTGCTACCCAGTCGATGGCCGAATTCAGACAGGTGGGCTGTGTCACGGCTTCGGCGGGCCGGTGAGGTCAGTCGTACCCTAGATTCTGCGCCTTACGAACGCTGTCTAGGGCGGCTTCCAAGTCAGCTAACCGCTGTTTCTGCGCACGCTCCTTCAGGTCATGCGTCATCAGCGGTATATGGTTGGCCTTGGCAAGATGGTTCACATCCATGCGCAGGCCATGAAGGAGTGCCTTGATTTCGGCTAACTCTGCAGACAGGTCGCTCATGCGGATTCCTTCAACAAAGCATTTAGTAACTCTTCTTTGCGGTTGTGTAGGGCTGTGTGCGCTAACGAAGAGATCTCTTCATTGCGCCGTTCATTCAGCAGCACTTGGCGCACATACGATTGCGTGAAGCCGCTGGCGTCAGCTAACTGCCTGAGCCGAACGCCATAAAACTGGCACTGTTTCAAAAGATTCATTGGCAAAGGAGTTGCTTCCGTGTATAACTGTTTGCTTTATAAGCGAGTTCAGGTTGCATAATTTTAGTACATGTTTGAAAACAGTATGCAAACCAAGAATTACTTTCAAGTACATTTTTTATCTGCGTGGCAATTTATGGGGGAACATGCTGAAATCATTGAACGAATAAATTTTTATGTGCGGCAAAAAGGTGGGAACAAGTCAGCGTTAGCCCGTGACTGGGGCGTATCCCCTAGCCATTTAGGCGTAGTTTTGAAAGGGACAAGGCAGGTTTCTTCGACTATGCTTAAAAACGCAGGCGATAACGGTTATAACACAAAATGGCTTTTGACAGGCCAGGGTGAGCCGTATTTGCCGACTACTGTAGCTGGGGATAGGCAATCTACGGACTACCGCGATGAGCTGATTGCCAGCAAAGATGAGGTGATAGCGCTGTTAAAAGAAAAGAACGCGCTACTGGAGTCAGAGTTAAAAAAAGGGTTGGGGGTGGTAACGGAACGCACGAACGGCAAAGTGGTACCTTGGCCGACAAGTAAAGTTTACTTGTAGTGTTAGACTGCTTTGGCAGTCTTTTATTAAAATGTTACAAAGTTATTACCCCCCCCCACAAATGTTGCGTAAATCGTGAATAAAAAAACGATTACGTTCAACTCTCAGCGCGGCATCCACATCGCGCAGCTTTACGTTGGCGGCAAGCGGATACGCAAGAAACTCGGTGATGCAGCAGAGTTTGTTGGCATTAGCCCACAGGAGCGCTCTGTCATTCTGTCTGATCGCCTGGAAGCGCTACGCCTAGAGCTAGGGATTGAGAGCGAAGGTGGGATGGTTACGCTGAAGGCAGCCGTAGAGCGCTTCCTAGCCCACTGTGTAACCCGCAACAGCCCGCGAACCGTCTACACCTATGGCGACAGCCTGAAGCGCTGGCAACAGGCCAATGGCAATCCCTGCCTGGAAGACTACCAACGCAGTCAGCTTGACCGCTACATCGCCCAGGAGCGGGAGCGTGGTCTGAATGACCGCACCATCAATCATCACATCCGCAACGTGAATCGCTTCTACTCTTGGGCTTTTGAAGAGGAGCTCATCACCAAGCCCGTGAAACTGAAACAACTGCGGGCTGTCACCGTGGTACCGCAAACCTGGAGCCGTGAGCAGCTAGAACAGATGCGCGTATACATTGAACGCAAACTGACAGAAACGGGCTCACGGCGCTTCCTGGTGCTGCGTAGGGCCTTCTACTTGTTCCGCTACACAGGTATGCGGGCCAGCGAGTTGATCAATCTACGCTGGGACCACATTCTGCCCCAAGGCCTCTGGCTGGAAAGCACAGGCGATTGGCAGACCAAGGGCAGGCGTGATGCAATCTTGCCAGTAGCCAAACCGCTACGGCAGTTCCTGGACGCAGAAGCGCACGACGGTGAGGTCTATGTCTGTGATGATGGGAGCGGTGGGAAGTTCTGGCGAGACTACAGTAGTGCAGGACACAGCTTTCAGAAGATGCTGGATCAACTAGGGTTGAAAGGTCCAAAGGTATTGCACGGTTTCCGCGCTACCGTCGCTACGGAATTACTGGCTGCGGGTGAGTCGCCAGTCCTGGTTCAGAAGCTACTGCGGCACCAGCAGTTGACTACCACGTTGGGCTATTTAAATGTCGGCGAGGTGGAGGTGCAGGAGCTCGTAAATAAGCTCTAGGTGTTGTCAGTTTATTGGCAACAAGTCGTGTTGTCAGTCTGGTGAGCCCAGACCATCAGCGGGATAGCGGCTAGGCGATCATCTTATTCATAATCGCAAGGTCGGGAGTTCAAGTCTCCCCTCTGCTACCAACAAATTCAGTGACTTAGCGCTTCAATCAGCAGCCAAAACGTCACCACCCACACTGGCAACATTGACAACAAACAGAGCCTAAAAAAACCCAAAGCGTTTCTTGATCTCTTCGCCGGTTTCTTTGGCCTTACGCATGCGCTTGTAGGCAACAACAGCCGGTATTGCCGCCCCCATCCCTGTGGCCGCAAGTATCAACTCCAGCCCGCCTGAATCTACAATCGTGTTAAATAGTTCCATTAGTACGTCCAGATAGCAGGATTGGTGCGGTCATCCAAGTGGCAGAAGCGCTGGTCCCAGTCAGACTTTTGAGATAGGCCAACACCTGAAAAATACTTGAGCGCCAATCGTAAAAACTCAACGGCATCGGCGCCTGCAATCAAAACATCTACAGCCCTGCCACGGGCGTGCATACCACCACGCGGTAGCGGGTTGCCTAAATGGTCATACTTCAGTGGCTTGGTGCGTTCGCGCGGGTGATCTTCTGTCCTATAGGCACTGCTGAGACGCATCGGTCGGCCCCACTCTTCACGCAGCTCTTCCAGCTTTTCCATGAAAAAGGCGTCCATCAGCACAGGCGCATCAGGGGCAAAGCTGCATTTCAACTCATCGCGGCTGAAGTGCTTAGAACATTCGACGGTGTCGTTCATAAAGTGATCTCTCCTTTGCCGCATTGGTTCGCATAAATTTCACCAGCTCGTTTCCGCTCCTCAGAAGTCAACTGGATCACCGCATCAAACGGGTAGTCTGTTCGAAACTTGTCAATCACACAGCTACAGCCTTGAACTGCCCAATTCATGGCAAAATGCCGTGGCATCCCCTGGGCTTCAAACTGCGGGGCCATGATCTGTGCGCAGCCCGTCACCCACTGCCAGATAAAGCTGGTTTTGTAATCCAGCTCGGCAGGCTCTGCCGCATAAAGGCTGGCGGGGAGTAGCAGGGCGAGTAGGGCTTTCATTTTTTTTGATCCAGTACAATTTGCCGCAACAGTGTAGTCTGCTCGGTCAGCACTGATTTGAGGTCACCTAGAATCTTGTTGGAATCCGCCATGATTGATCGCAACGCAGCATCGCTGTCAGAATCCTTCGCCATCCAGGCGAGACGCTCCTCCTTGTGCATCTCATCGGCCTTGGTGCGCTCATCGCGGTGGGATTTGGTGATCCACTGAATATAGTAAAAGGCCGCCAGAAGCGTCACTACGTTCACGCCCAACGTATTTACCATATCAATAAGGGTGTTTGCTTCTGCTGGCATTGCTCGGCCTAGTTGGGGTTAGCGGAATACCGCGCTGGAAACTAAATCAAAATCTGTCGTGACTGCACCAGTTGAGTAAACTCCTGTTCTGATTTTATAGTATGTCGTATTTAATTCCTCTGCGTGGCTCTGGTCATAAGCTGACTCAGGATCGTTTCTGGTTCCTGTTGTTAAAACGGCATATTTAGCATCCGGCATTGATGTTAAAAATGTTACTGTAATTATTCCAGAAGCAGTGTCGGCAACGCTACTAATATTATAAGAAGCCGTAATCGTTGGAGTAGTCGTTCCGTCAATCTGTAGCCATGCCCTGCACAAACCTCCTGCTACTAGACCTGGACTCAGCACTTTGTTTGACTTGTAGAAACTAATCGGTTCCCCTCCAGCAATGCCAACACTATCCGTATCTAATCCTGCTGAGATCACCACTGAACTAGCACCTACAGATGAAACCGTTGTGCCTGTCGCAATCCCCTCGCCAACTACATAGTCCCCTGCTGAAATTCCAGAGACAGATGCCAGATTGATTGTTGTTGCAGTATCGGAATGAGATCCGCTGAATGTGGTATGCGTTCCTTGAACTTCGGATGTGCTTGCGTATGCAGCACTGTTGAGACTTACCGCACTGCCCAAAGTTATTGCAGAACCAGACTCGGTAGCTAGACTCACACTGTTTAACTGTATCTCTCCTGCCATTTTATGCCCTCAGATTTTTAAGTTCAGTCAATGTCGTGCAGGTATCCACCTGTGCTGGTAAATCTCTAAGAAACTGTTTCTGTGCTACGATGTCAGACGTGTCTGCACCTGTTTCCAAAGCCCGTTGATACTGCACGTCCAGGTCTTGAAGTTTGGGTAGTCGTTCCTGTCGTAACCTGTCTGCGGTCAACGTTTTGGCTTTGTCAAAGTTTACTGAAATCATTTAAGCACCATATCCATCGGGTGAACTAAAATCTGCTTCCCAGGCTGAACGAAATGATCTGTCATAATTCCCATCGTCATCTGTTGGTAAATCATCTGTAGTAATAAATTTAAATGGTTTGCCACTGGGCACATCTTTGACTGCGATTTGCTCAACAGCCAGGCCAGTGTTTAACGCTGGGTGTAGCACCGAAATGCCACCGTCATCGTTTGGGTAAATCACTAATCTGTTTGTCATATTTTAAATCACGTTTAGGGTTCCGGTAATATTTAAAGCTGAAGCACTAGTAAAATTTGCGTATCCACCAGCCACGACCAAAGTCCCAGCCATTGTCACTCCACCAGATGAAAAGCTTGTCCTACCCACATACATTCGATTAGTCCCTGCACTGATCGCTAGTGAATCGGATACGGTTGAACTGTGTTCAATATAGCTACTTCCAGAGCCACCACCACCGGACTGATTTACGAAGCTCAGATTCCCAGCACCATCGGTTTTCAGAACCTGATCTGCAGACCCGTCTGCCGTGGGCCACGAAAGCCCGTCCAAGACAATTTTTCCCGTGGTATCTGGCGTTATGCTGATGTTCCCAGCACTGACCGAAACGATGCTGTTCCCATTGACATCCAGGTTGCCGCCAAGCTGCGGTGTCGTATCGTCAACCAGATCCTGCAGCGCACTGTCTGCAGTAGTACCTTGGGCACTTGTGGCGTAGTCGGTTGCTGCTGTCGTTGCAGCCGTACCAAGACCTAACGTAGTTCGAGCTGCGCTGGCGTCAGCGTCATCGACTAGGGTAGCGCCAAAGCTGCTGATGCCATGTACGCTGCTGGTTACCGCTGCGTGAGTGCTGACGGCCCCTGCTGCTTCAAAAGCGCTGGTGTTACTGGTTGCGGCGGTGCCTAGCCCAAGTGTGGTGCGCTGTGCTGCCGCATCGGCATCATCCAGTAATGCCCTTCCAGCACTGGTCAACGTGATCTCTTCGACTGCCCCTGCTCCTGCCGTGGAGCGCCCTAGCAGTTTGTCGGTAGCGGTGACGTTCAACGTCGTAGCGTTGTCACCTGGTTGCGTGGCACTGTCTGCCAGTGTGCCTTGAGCGGCTGTTGCATAGGCAGAGGCTGCCGTGGTAGCAGCGGTGCCTAGCCCTAACGTGGTTCTTGCAGTAGCGGCATCGGCGTCATCAACCAGGGTAGCGCCAAAAGTACTGATGCCATGAACGCTGCTAGTAACGGCGGCATGGGTACTGACTGCACCAGAGGCTTCAAAATCTCCTGTGGCAGATGTCGCCGCAGTACCCAGACCTAGCGTAGTCCTAGCGGCTGCTGCGTCCGCATCATCAACTAAAGTTGCTCCAAAGGCGCTGATCCCGTGGACGCTACTCGTTACCGCTGCGTGCGTAGATACCGCACCGGAAGCCTCAAAATCTCCTGTGGCGCTGGTTGCTGCCGTGCCCAACCCTAACGCCGTCCTTGCCCCTGACGCCGTCGTAGCGCCGGTACCGCCCAACGAAATCGGCACTGTGCCTGCGGTGATGACCTGGTTGTAGATGGTCAGGTAGTTGTCGGTGACGGTGGCGAGGCTGGTGGTCACGGGCTCAAAGCCTGTGCCGGTGACGTAGTATTTCAGGATGTTGTTGGCGGTGTCGTACCAGAGGTCACCATTGTCCGGGGTGCCGCTGTACGGATTGGTTGCGCCGGTCTTGAACTGACCTTCGAAACTGGCTAGCGCAGCTTCTGCTCCAGTCTGTGCCGTTTCTGCGTCTGTCTTGGCCGTCTCTGCATCGACCTTCAGTTGGCGCACGGTGGCTACGTCTACCAGCAGTTCAAAGTAGCTGGTGTCCGTTAATTCAACGCCTATCGGAGCATCCTGCTTGGTGAAGTAGACGTTGTCGTTACTGTCATCGCGTACTAGGTCCCGCACAACGTAGGCGGCGGTAGTGGTGGTACTGTCATCACCCTTGAACGTGCCAATTTCCTGCGTGGTCACAAAGGCACCAGTGCTGTCAAAGGCGAGGAGCTTGCCTGCCAGATCGGCGGTGCCTGCCGCGAGTTTCAGACTGGTGGTGTCCACCTCGCTGACCGTCTCTTCAAAGCCTATCGACTTTTCAATCTTTACGTCCAATTGCTGGCACATCATCGTCAATTTATCGAACGCCTTCTCCAGCGTTTCTGCGTCGAGCGCGTCGTTGTTGACGTAGTCGATGGCCTGCAGGTAATCCGTTTCCCGCTTGATCGTCACCAGCTTCCCTGAAGCAGGCGCACTCAGGAAGGTAACCGTGCCTGTTGCACCAGGATCGGTCAGAGTGAAATGCGTCGTGCGGGTCTGCTCGGTGGTGTCTAGGAAGACCTTGACCTGGTCTAGTTCAGTGTATGGGAAGTTGACGGTAAACGCAGTCGTGCTGCCGTCACCGCCAAACTGAACCTGATTACGTTTTACGCTTACGGTCATCGGAGTCCACCTCCATATTCTACGATTTCACTAGGTGCCCAGCCTGGCCGGTAGTCTTGGTTGTTTTTCTGTCTGAATCTGCGTTCCATGCGTCGTAGTGAGCCTGGGTTCAGGATTTCCTGCACCTGGTAATTGATCAGGTAATCGAATGCGGTGCGTGAAGCCCACCAATTGGCATAGGGGATGTTGGATTTAATCGCCCGCCAACCGGCGGCGGCTGCGTCTACTGGATCTTCCCCTGTGGCTGTGTCATAAAGCGACAGCCCAAAGTTTGCGAGATCATTGAAAGTAGAAACCGTAGCGCCACCGAGTACGTCGTAAGCACTGCTTCCATATTGTCGGTAATCATTAAACAAAAAATCGCCAGCAATGCCGCCAAAGCCTGACTGAAGCACACTGGCTACCGCTATCTTTCCCAAATCAACTGGGTCTTCTGCACTTTTCAACTCGCGCATTTTCAGCAAGTCCTTTGAAGCCATTGCACCGTAACCCATAACAACCATCGGCACTAGGTGGTAAAACGATGGCAAGCCCATTTCATAGGCACGCGGCCACTGTCTAAACAACATCGTCAGGCCGAAACTGCGGAACTGCCAAAACAGTTTGTTCGCCATTGCCATTGGCGTCCCAGACTTGATGCCTTCTTCGCCAGTAAAAAATCGGCCCATGTACGCGCGTTCATTGGCACCGGGTTGCAGCACTGCGAATTCATTTTCGGTAATCAGTACCTGCTGGATTTTTTCAGCTAGCTCGCGGCTGCGTGGTATCGCATCGCCTGTAATGTTGCCTAGTTCAATTTCATCGAAGACGCGGGTTGGGCTAATAACGTCTAAGCCATTGATCTTTTCAAAGGGCAGCGCCGCAATGTCTTTCCAGTCGCTGTCAGTGATGCCGTAGCGCTCCAACAAACGCCGGTAGTTTGGTGCGAGCTTGTCCCAGTTCAGCTTGGTCGCATCCGCCATGTCAGATGCCATCAAGTAAGCGCTGCCTTCACGGTAAAAATTTGTCCAGCCACTTAGACCATTCAGCCTGAAAAAATTGTTGACTGCGCCCTGCATGAACTCAGTCGTGTCTTTTGCACCTGACCAGCGACTAGCCGCGCTACCGATTACTCCATCAAAGCCCAGCCCTAGCTTGCGGGCAAACATTTCGATTTCTTTGCTCTTGCCACGCTGTAGCAGGCGACCTACACCGATATTTAAAAAAGCGTTGTAGTAGGCCGAAAATATGTTTTTGCCGTGGTAGTGCTGCGTAAAGGCTACATAGATCGGATCTGTGGTAGAGCTGAAGATGGCGCTGCCTAGCTTGCTTAGGTTCTGTATTGCTTGAATGCCCTGCGTCCACTTGTGCCAAGCTGGATTCGCTACTTCAAACGCAGCTCCGCTGACCTGGTTGAACTCTGACTGCAATACTCTGCGCTGGCCTGGGTCAAAATCCTGCCGTTCCAACAAACGTTTAAACGTGCCGTCTGGATTGGCGCCAAAAACCTTGATTAACTCCAAGCTGTCGCTCAGTCGCTCTACGCCTTGTACAATGGCTTGTACCGCGTTGCTGTGCCCATATTTCTTGTTGTACTCAATCCAAGCGCCAGAGTCCCTAAAATGAAGCTGGCGGCTCTGACTAATCTTTGTAGACAGACTGCGGCGTCCTACACCTGGTTCGCTGACTAGCTCCACCACGTTGCGCTTGCCGCTCTTGATGTTGTTGTAGACCTTTTCTAAAAAATCATCTTGCTTTTCTGGGTCTGAGCTTAGAAAAGTACGGTCATGGTTTAGCAGCCCTTTAATGTCTTTTAACCAAGTCTTAAAGCCTGCCTTCCCAATGGCTGCAGAATCATGCGTCTGTGTAGTTACATGGTCATCCAGCCAGCCTATCGGTACGCCTTCTGCCTGCAGCGCGTTAATCATCTCGCGCTTTTCCTTCAGGATCGCTTCGGCCATCTGCCGTGCTTCGTTGCTGCGGCTGGTGCCTAGCCCATCAAATAGTTCTTGAATCAGCGCCGTCTGAAACTCTTCGTCATCGAATAAGCCTTTGCCGAATGGGTAACGCCCAAACACGGTAGGGCGACTGAGCTGTAGATTCGTCTTGCCGAATACGCTCAAGATTCTGCCGACCCGCAGCTTGCCCATCGCGATCTGTTTACTGGCGATACTGTCCAGCGCCTGAAACCCACGCTTGGCGCTACCGACCATCATGCGGCTCAGTGTTGCTTCCTTGTTGTTGCCTGCGTCCATCTTGGCGTCGAGCGCTTCGTTCTTAAATACCTGTTGCTTGCGCTGCAATCGCTTGGCGGCAAGTTCCTTTTTTTGTCGTGCAGTCAGTTCTTCTGCGGTCTTGCGGAACTGGATGGTGTAGTCACCTTTTGCTGTAGCTCGCACATTGCGCTGTTCATTGCGCAGGACATCTACCAATTCCTTGGCTTCTGACGCCTTCAGCCCAAACTTAGTGCTGTTCGCTACACCCAGACACGGGTCTACTTTTCTAGCCATTACGGATCAAACATTCGGTGACTTCAAAAACGGCCTGGTGATAAAGTTCCTGTTCTTTCACTTCTTCGTCGATGTACGCCAAATCTGTAGCGTCTTCTTCCTTCAAGCGTCCTTCGGCTTCTTCGGTGCGAATGCGCTCGTCTAGCTCTGCCTCCAACTGCTGTAGCCGTGCTTCGTTGGCGTCAATTGGCGTATCATCGGGCACAGGATCTGGCGCCGGTTCTACCCTAGCGTCAGCCTGAAAGGTTTCTGCAGGCGTCACTTCCGGTGCTTCAGCGCCATCAACGGTCTGTCTGACGGGCTGCGTTGGTGCAAACTTCCCAACATTGACAGATTCGCCTGCGGCCTGCTGTGCAATCGCTACATCAATGGCCGTCTTTGCGTCCTGTGGTGCGATGTTGGCGGCAGCTCTAGCAGACGGTGTTTCTGGATCGGGTGCCCGCCCTTCCTTGATTTCGATGTCGCCCTTGCGGTTCACTCTGACCGTGCCTTCTTGCGCCCGCACTGCTGGATCTGGATCTTTCGGATGCACCCGCCCCAGTGCGGCACCCAATCCAAAGCCTAGCCCCAGCGCCAGACCTAGTTCGGTCAGCGCATCACGGGTGTCGTACTTCAGTTGGTAGGTGTCGCGTTCGGCAAAGACCAAGGGCTGTAGTAGAGCTGTACCTAGCACCGCATCCGTAGCAGTGGTGGCACCACGACCTAGCCGTCCTGACTGTGCGATCTTGCCCAACACGGCGGCACTCTTGGCTTTCGATGCAATGCCGACAAAGGGGATGTAGTTGACCGGATCTGGTACAGTACCCACCAATGCACCGGCATAAAAACTGGCAGTGGCGCCCATGCCTGCGCGGTCCAGCAAGAAACCTAGTTCGCGTTCGCGGTCACGGCGTTCCTTCAGTAGTCTTGCTTTCGGTGTTGTAAAGCTATCGTCCCACTTGATCTCCGGGTCGTAGAACTTACTGGCTTCCCAGTCTTCCTTCGTGAGTAGTGGCTGGTTTTCTGCTTGATCCATCTCTGATAGCGATGTCAACAACCCTGGTAGCGTGTCATCGAAGCCTGCGCCCATGCCAATTTTGAACATACGCCCAGCGCTTGGACGGTAGTCCTTCAGGAACTGCTCTTCACCACCTGGGAAGTCAGATGTGTCAGGGTGATAAATCATCGACTATGCAGCGTAATAAGTTCTTGATACACGCGGGCCATCGCTAGTTCTTCAGCTAGTAGCGGCAACGCGCCTGCGGTGTAGGTGCCACGGTCTTCCTTGTTGGTGTCGTTGTAGCGCATGTACGCTGAAGCGTTGTCAATGTGCATGTCACGCTGCGCCTCTAGGAAGCGGATCGAACCTTCTGCAATGTTGCCGTCTTCTTTAAGAATGTACTGCTCTACCTGGTCGCGGATACGCCTGCTTGCCGAACCAAAGACCTTTGTGATTTCGTTTTCTAGGGCTGGGTCATCTGTCGGTGCAATGCCTGCGGGGATCTTGCTAAAGTCTAGTTCAGGGGCAGGGGGCTGCTTCTTTGCGGTAGAGCGCTTACCCTTGGGCTGATTCACTTCCTGCTGACGCCTGCGATACAAGCCGACTAGCGGGCTTTCTTTTGGTGGCTCTTCTACTGGTTCAGGTTCTGGTGTCGGTTCTGGTGTCGGTTCTGGCGGTGGTTGTGCGGCACGGGTTGCCGGTGCAGGTTCAGGCGCGTCTTCACCTGGTTGTACGGCTGGATCTGCGGCCTTTCGTTCGCGGAACATCTCCGCTATCGAACTCTGCGGCTGTTCGCTGATGATCTGCTGCTCTTCGGCCTGTGATTCTGCGTCTAGTTGTAGTTGTGTTTCGCCGTTGACGTAGCGCTCTGTAATCAACTTCAGGTCTTGGAAGTTCATCACTTCACCAGAGCTGCGGTTGGCGATCTGGTTGCCGCGTGCTGGGTTTAGGCTGACCAACTCCAGGCCGGTTTCGTCACCGCGCACCTTCCAGATCCACAGGTCATCTTCGATAGCAACATCTGCCATGCCTGCTTTGCGCTTTGATAACCACTGGGTAGTCCAGTCGGTCAGCGCGTTGCCCATGTCTTCAGGACTCAGTCCGCCTAACTGTTCGTTTCGCAAGCGGACTGGCGCGTCACCACGGTTGACATCCAAGAAGACGTAGTTTTCGTTGACAATGTGGTCAGCGGCCAACTCTACAGCGTCACCGAGTGGAACACCAAGCGGACCACGGCCCAGCTCCAGAACGTAGTCTACGATGGCTTCCTTGAAGTCATTGGCTAGGGCCGCACCGCCTGGGTCAATCTGGATGCTGTCTAGGAAGTTGCCTATGTCTTCGTTGCCTAGAACTGTGGTTTCAATTTGGTTTAAATTATTGTTTTCAAAAATGTCGCTGGCGTTTTCGCGGTTGACCTTCCCATTACGTTCTGAATCAAACAGATTTTGTAAAGTGCCTTCACTGCTGATTTCAGCGTAAAGCATTGCCCGCGCAGGTAGGCCAATACCAGGCTGGTTCTTGTTGGTGCCTGCAACTTCTGCAAACGCCATCGGCCCGTACTTCTGGGTCTGACGCTCAAACTGCTGAACAAAGGTGCGAACCTTTGGCCCTGACTCTAGACCGTCGTACTCTGTTTTTAGAGCTTTCAAGGTCTCGTTGCTAAACAGGCGCACATTCCCATTGATGTGCATGCGGCGTAGCTCTCTGTCGCTGACGGCTTCAATTGAACTGCCTACATATTCTAGTTCTGTATTTAATACTTCTTTGATCGTTGCCGCAGCAAACGGACTTTGACCTTCAGGTATCTGGTAGAAGCTGGCTGGGTCTTTGATGCGGCGTTCCTGCACCGCAGCCATCTGCTTGATGGCTTGGTTGTATAAATTCGCCTGGTCATTAAATACCCTGTTCTGCTGGCCTTCGATGTAGCGTTCAGGGCGCAGGATCGCTTCTGTGTTTGCCAGCTCCTGCATATTCATGGTTTCTACATCCGCCAAATGGTCGCTAGCGTTTTTGGCATAGGTAAACAGCAACCGATAAGCGTCTTGTTCTTCTACGTTCGGCAGCAACATCAATTGTGCTTCTAGGTTATCTTCTGACCGAATCCGCATCTGAACATCTGGGTCTAGCTCACGGAACGACGGGTCCAACATGCTGCCAATATCAAACTCAATGCCTTGGCGCACCTGCCCTGCTAGAGCAGACTGCAACCCAAGCAAGGTCTTTTCAGCCCTAGTGATTTCGATGCGCCGGTCTGGGACTGGCAGACTAGGGAACTGCTCTGGATCGTTCTTCAATGCTTCCAGCAAAGCGCTTACGGTGGCAATGTCACCAGAGTTGCGCAGCGCGGTAATCTGTGCCTTGTCGTACTTGCGCCCAAACTCAACGATCTTATTGGCGGCCTGCGGCTGGGTAATTACATTACTGTCTGCCGCATCGTTCATGGCTTCAGTGTAATCGTCTAAAGCCTGTTCACGGTCAGGTGCTGTGCGCAGTATCCGGTCTTCTTCTTGAATCAGTCCTGCGAGTGCCGCTTCTTTCAAATAACGTTGGCGGCCTTGTACGGCACCTAATACATGACGCACTGCATCATCATCAACCTGCAGCATTACTTCCTGCCGCAACCCTGCAGGCATGCCTTCTAGGATTGGGTCAATCAGTTCCTGTGTTCGCTGAGTGTACAGTTCACGAAACTCTTGCTCACCTTGTTGGGCTGTGCTGGCAAAAAACTCTGCATTGAGCCCTTGTGCTGCTTCGCCTAACGCTTGAACTACCTTTATTGCCCGCTGACTTATGTCCGCTTTCTGTTGCCGTCGAATCGACTGCATCTGCACCAGGTGCTTGACCTGTACATCCTTGTTATCAAGAATCTGCTGAACCGCGTTACGGACTCGCTTTGGTTTGTCCTTGTACTGCTCTTGAAAAGTTTCGCGTAGACCCGTCATGAAACTTTCGTAACGGATCATCGCACCCGCGCTGTCGGTTGGGTCTTTTTCTAAATCTGTTAGAAAACCATTGAACTGGTCATCGTAGAACTGCCCGCCCTGCACAATGTCGATTCTGTTCTGCTCGTCTTTTTCCTTTTCCGCCTGTGTTAAGTAAATGTCTGCCGCTGTGCGTCCTATGCGGGCGATGCTCTCACCTAGACTCATCAGAGCTCGGTTCTGGGCATTACCACCAGGCACACTCATGTCCATCGGGCCAGGTGCATTTGGGACGTTCGGTGCGCTTAACCGATTCTGTTGCGGTAGTACGCTAGCGGTTTCAAAAGGTAATCGGGCCATTACGGTGCCGTTGGAGTGTCATTAAGCTGACCGAATCGGTAGTAGGTGCTACCAAAATCAGCAGCTCCACCTAGTAATGTACTGAATAGTTGTAGATCGCGGGCTCCTGCTACCTGCCCTGCGCCTTGGTCGGCTAGGGCCGCTCTGCGCATCAGTTGGTTGTAGGCCAGTTGTCCGCGTCGCAATTCCATCTTTGCTTTGTTCTTTGCTTCTAGCCTTGTGCGGGCCGCTTCGTAGCGCGTGTTGTAGTCCAGCATTCTTTGGTTGTAGTCGTTGGCAAAGGCTTGAGCGATCTGTACGTTGGCCGGTGTCCCTACGTTGACGCTAGCGCCTGAAGCGCCAGCCCGTGCGCGAATGCTACCGATACGTCGCTGGCCGGCGATTTGTTCCTGCATCAGTAGCTCCGCGCCACGGAACTCTATGGCTCTGGCGTTTTCAAAGCCTGTCTGCATGTACAAGCCCGCCTGCTCCCGGGCAAAGGCTAGGTTTTCTGCAGCACTAGCACGGTATTCAGACGCCTGGGCGCGTAGGTTTGTGACCTGCTGGGCGTTCTGTTGGGCCTGCCCATACATCTTCAGGCCCGTGCTGATTGCGGTAATTGCTGCAAAAGCGGCTAATGCACTCATTCGTTGGTCTGGTAATCAATTGCTAGTAAAGTGACAGAAAACGGGTACGGTTGGTCCTGTCGCAAGAATAACTGGGTAATCGTGTTGAACTGATCGCCAACCTGGTAGGTCTTCTCGCCGGTAAAAAAAGCCAAAGCGCTGCCGATATTGTCGCTGGCTGTACGGAAGACCGCTTCGGTCAGGTCGCTGATGTTGACCCCAAAGTTCAGCCCAAGGCTTTCTAAGTAAGCGATGGTTGCGGCGTCTAGGTCGTTGGCGTTTGTGCCAAACTTAAAGCTCAGTGATTCCAACAGGCGCACGGTAAAGCGATGGATGCGCTTGCGGTTGCCTACACTGGTGCCCTGTCCGGTCATCGCCACCATTGGCAGGCTCTTGATGTCGCTGTTGTAGCCCAGGCCAATACGGAAGTTGGTAGCTGCGGTCTGTAGCGTGATGGCACCTGAACTGACGGTCTTGTTCGGCTGTACGGCCGCATCAGCAAGGATCGCCACGCTTTCGCCTTCCAGGTGATCTAAGGCACTGACAGCGGTAGATGCGCTGGTGCGGCTGGGTGGCTCTTCTAGGCCGCTGTCTACGAAGTGTGCGTCACTCGGCACCACTTCAGATGCGACAAAAAAGCGCTCTAGGAATTCAACATAGCGCTTCACGCCCCCGTCGATGTCGCGCTTTACAATCATCCAGAGCTGGTCGTGTGTGCCTCTGGGGATGCTGGCAATGCTTTCGACCTTCGCATGATTCCCATACGTTGCATCGGTGTGGCTACCGCCGATTGTGTGGCGGCTCCAGGCCCGCATCTGTAGTAGATCAACATACGTTAACCCTGCCAGCCTGCCATCGTTACGCAAGCACCACAGCACGCTGTACGGTTGGTCCTGGTAGGCCGTTGCGATGATGCCGGTTTCGGAAATGTCTTCACTTCTAAGCGTCAGGTCTGCCGCACTGTACTGGTCCTGGAGTTTGTCGAAGGCTAACTCACGGAGCTTCCGCCCGTTGTTCTGTACATATAATAAGTTGTTGCCGACCTTGGCGGGTAGGGCCGTTGGGTCACAGGCCCAGGCGGATACTTTGGTAATGCTGAAACTGAATGGTGTCAAAGTCACATCGTCATCGGTCCCGTAACATTGGAATATGCCACCACTGGTGCCGATTGTTAGTCGCCGGTCTTCCGAAAGCCATTCAATCTGATCTACTGTGTCTGAACTGATGGTGAGACTGAGCGCGTTGTCTTCGTAAATCTGTTCACCAATGATTGACCTGCCTGCGCTGTCAAACTGTCCCGTAGAGCGCCCTAGCGGTTCGGTGGCCGCAAAATTAAAGAAGTCGGCGGTCTTGCTAAAAAACAAAGTCTGTGGCTCTTCGGTGGTGCCCGCATAGACTAGGCGTTGTTGGTAAATCTGTACGGTACGCGGGTAGCCGGTGGTTTCGCTGAAGCTACCTAGCTGCCATTCTGTAGTAGCGCCTACGCCTGCGATGGCTTTCTTGAGCTTGACCAGCACGACCGTGGTTTCTGACCCACTTAGACGCTCGATGATCTCGCCGTAACCCCACTTGATTTGCGGGGCGACCTCAGAGTTTAACCGCAGGTAGCGGCCAATGTCTGTTGAAACAAAACCAGCATCGTCGTTGATGCCCGTCACCGCACTTGCCGTGACGCGGATGTACACATCCTTATCTACAAAGGACTTGTTCACCGTCATATCATCGGAGGTGGGCGCTGCCGTAATGTCTACCGGCGTTCCGCCTGCGGTGGTCGCTACCTTGAAGGTGTTCTGTGTGGCAGAAACGACAAAATAATCGGTGGTTGCCGATAGCGTAGGGGTACTTGTAAACCCACTTGGTATCGCAGAAAACTGCACCTTCATACCGTTCACCAGCGGGTGATTCGCTAGCGTAAAACTGTTGGTCGTGACATCGACATTGCTTGGGCTGACCGTGCCGACTTCTTCCAGGCTGAGTGCGCCATTGGTAAAACTGGCCGTCCAGTTGGCCGTATCTGCCAGCGCTACTGTCAGCGTGGTGTCGGTGGTGTTGGTTGCCAGGAAAGGCCCATCGGTCAAGACCGTGGTCGGGCTACTTCCTGAACTCGGTAGCAGTTCTGTCAGCGTCCAATTGTTTGTGTCGTTACGCTCCAGGCGGGCTGGTGGGTGGCTGGGATGGGCTAAGAAAAGTACGTCAGCAGACTGTGTAAAGGCTAGGTCATCTACCTGGGCCGCCGTGTAGCTAGTGGTGACTTCGTACCGTTGGCTGATGTTGACGTTACCGCTGGTGGTCTGCGATGTGGTGCTGGTAACCGTAAAGGTATTGGCGTCAGGTACTGTAGCAATGGTGTAGAAGCCGTCCACACCATCACCTGAAGTAAAGTCGAGGTAGACCTCATCAGAGGCGCTGTAGCCGTGGCTAGACTTCGTTACCGTAACAGTAGTCGTGCTTTGGCTGTAGGTGCCTGCAATGTCATCCGTTCGCACAGGGCCATCGTTGGCGAAGAAGCGGATGTAGAGGTTGCCAAACTCTAGCACCAAGCTGGTGCCCTGACCACGGCTAAAGGGTATCAGTCGAGCTTGTCCGTTGGCTTTGGTGGTTGCCGCGAAAAACGTACCTGGCCTGCGAGTTAAGCTGCCTTGTGGCAACACGACCATGTTTTCCAGCGTGGCGAGGCTGGACTTGTACGATTCAAGCTCCACCATCCCCTGCATGCGCGGACTGATCTGCCCGTCTGCAAAGCTGGATTGAAGGGCCTGAATCCGCATTATGGAGCCGGTACTGCTCGGCGGTAGGTGCTGCCTACCAACCTGGCGTTAATAAAGCCATCAGCAATGAACTCGCCTGCCTGGGAGCGCTCCTGGCTGTCTACGCCACGGGCTTCCGCTAAAATCTGTAAATACTTTGAAAGCATTCGGTCACGCAGCTCCGCACGGCCTGTGAGCGCTTCAGCGATCTCACTGCCTAGCTTCATGGCAATGGCGTGCAGTAGTAAGCTGTCAAACTGGGTGGGGTCGGTGACCTTCGCAATGTAGAGAAGGTTGACCGCTGTTGCGTCGGTGAACACAAAGCGGCCTTCCACTTTGTAGTCCTGGTAAAAATCTTCAATGTCCAAGACTCGGAGACAGTCAGCGGGGAGGGCAAACTTCTTGGCATACCCCCAGGCTGGAGCGGTGACACTGGCAGCCAGAGCCGCACGGGTGACCGCCGCATTCCAGGGGTGAGAGCGAAGCACGGCATCACGGCAGTCTTCATAGCGAAGGTTGCACTGCCGCGCCCGCTCGTTTTCGTCGGTCAGCGCTGCGATTTTCGCCTCGCCCAGGTTGGACAGGGCGATGTTGCATATCTGAACGACTGAAGTCATTAGTCTCCTAACGTATAGAAGACCATGAAGGCAATTGTCCCAGTCGCGGCTGCGCCACCAACGGTAGCAATCAGATCGGTCTGGGATGTGTAGTTGTAGCCCACACCGGCGATTGCGTTGGTGTTGGTTACCAGGTTGGCGGTGTTCATTGTGGTGGCCGTAATGAAACGGTCATCGTCAGAAGCGTCGCCGACCTTGAGGGTTACGCTAGCGCCTAGAGCGTCTGCCATCACCTTGACTTCCCAGATGGTGGCGCCCTTCGGCATTCTTGCAAAGGTAATCGTGTCTGAAGCTGCTGTAGAACTGGCTTCAAACGTGTCATACCAGACCCGCATCCGCCCGTGGGCTTCAGCAGCATTCACATTCACCGACGGATCTGCCGTGATGTTTGTGATTTTGGTGGTGTTATTATTTGCCATTAGTCAGCTCCTGTTAGGCGGGTGGCGATTCGTCACAAGAAATTTGGACAACCTTTTCTTCTTCCATGCGGGTAGCGCCAATGCTCATGCAGGCATACACCTGGACGGCATAACCTTTGTCTGGGCGCTCATCAATGCGCACGGTCAGATCCTTGGCTACCGCTAGCGTGATTCCGTCTACGGCATACGCAAAACAGGTCCGCACATCGGTGCCGGTGTTGTGAGCCAGCCGGGTGCTGGTAATGAAGTTGAACCCCATGAAGGTATTCAACTCGCCTTGTACCAACGCCTTAACGGTGTTGTAATCGCTACTCGTAATGGTAGTGCTTTCCAAGAGGTCTTGGAGCTGCTTTGGTCCAATTACCATCACACGCGGAATCGACGGGTCTACATCATTGTTATCCATGATGTATTTGGCTTCGCGCAGCTTGCCAAGTGTCAGCCCTTCGCTGGAACCTCCATGATCGACCAATACTTTCTGAGCGCTTGGCAAAGAGGTGGTGGTCCCTCCGGTTTCGCCAGTTTTCGCATCGCCGGTGGCGGCGGTGATGATGACATCATCCATGCTGCGACCAATGGCGAATGCCTGGGCCTGTGCGTAGGAACTGGCGGGGTCTACGATCATCCGTAGCTTGTCCTGGTCATCAATCAGATCGGCGACTTCGTAGTCGGCGAGGGTGACCATTCTGCGGCTGTGGGGGGTGTCGTTCAGTAGGGTGTCGGCAGCTCTGGTGGTTCGCACGCTGGCGGACTGGCTACCAATCTGGTCAAAAAAGGCTTGTTTGCCGCGAACGGCTTCAACACGCACTAGACCGCGCAGGCGTGAGCCTTTCTGCTGGCTCAAGTGCTGTAAGTTGGCGCTGTACTGTTGTACGAACGCCGTCGTAATTTGCGATGACATTAGTCACTCCAATTTCGGCGTTCCCATGCCTGAAATCAGAGTTGTCCCGCAAAGGGGGCTCTATGGTAGGTGCGTGATTACGGGTCTGAACGATTGTCCGAACCGCAGCCTCGCATGGGGGATTGTGCCTAGCGTTTACGGCTAGGCGGTGGTTTCTGTCCGGTCTGTGCCGGCTCTAGATCTGATATAACCCACAGATAATAGGTGGTTGCAAGTGGGATCGGATCACTGACATCGACCTGTGTCCCGTTTTCTACTGCAAGCCGCAGGCACTCCATGCGCAGCTCACGCTTCTCTTCCAAGTTCATGTTAGCAGTTCCCGCAGGCGCAGGGCCTCCTGAACATAGCGGTCGTGGTCGCGGTGCATCCCGTCCCAGTAGGGCGAATCTGAGGCCATCAACTCACTGAGGCGACCTTCAATATCCACACGGCCACCGTTGCCGCTGGTGCCCACATCGTTCTGCAGGAGCCCATCTTCTGCCATCAACTGGCCGACCTTGTTCATCATTTTAACTAGGCCGGGATGGTTGCCAATGCCTGTCTCTTCCACAAGCTTCAGGGTTTCGGCATCCGCCAACTGCAGGAACGCACGGCGGGCTACATCGGTGTTGGCGGCATAGTCTCGCCCCCATTCCTTTTGCAATTCCTGAACGTAGTTCTGTTGCTGGTACTGCCAGGCGTCACGGTCTGCAGCGTTGTTGGATTCCTGGTTCTTGGTGTACCAGTCATAGAGCTGACGGGCCTGCACCTTGGAGAGCCCCAGCTTGTGGGCTTCCTGCAGATACTGGCTGGTTACCTCATCCTGGGCATTGATCTCGTAGCCACTGACTTCATTGGGGCGGCCCAGGCGCTCATACACCTCAGACCAGCCGGTGTCGTCTGGACTGGAGGGCAGACGCACTAACTGATCCGGGGGAACGCCCAGGCGCTTAACTAGATGTACATAACTCTTTGCTAGCTTGCCGACATCATCAAAACTGCGCAGGCTGGGTTCATTTGCCAAATCTTCGGGCAGACTGGTGGGATCGAACGCCAGGCTGTTGACGCTGGAGCCTTCGGGCGCTAGCCCTGCTTGGCTAGGTTCTATTGGTGCTTCAGATGGCTGCGACGCTGTCGCCTCTTGGGTCGTAGTCTCCATAAGGACTGTCTAAAAGGTTGGTAAGACGCTCCAGGTCAGTATTCAGGTAGCGTAGCAGGTCGACCACTACACTGCGCCGCCCATCGTTGTAGGCGGTGGAATACGCATCCCCTGGAACATGACAGGGATCAAAAATCCCATGTCGTTGACACAAATCTGCAAGCACGCGTTCCCCATGAACGCTTTGAAAGACCGTGCGGTAGTCCGCTAGACGCCGCTTTTCCTTTTCGCTGAGTCTCATTGTCTCTGTGCCCGTGCTTCGTTCAGATAGGCCACCGACTCATTGCGGCGGCTCTGGCTGATGAGGTTTTGTTGTTCAGCAATCGCGTTGGCTTGTACCAACTCCTGCTGTTGGGCCTGCTGCTCTTCTGCCGCACGTTGTTCAGCTTCCAACTCTTCGCCAGACTTGAATACGCTGGGGCTGACCTTCAGTATCTCTGCCGCCAACTCCGCTACCCGCCCTGTCTGGAATCGTTGAATGACCGTGGGGTCCAGTTGCGCAAACGGCACCAAAAACTGTATCAACTGACTGATGGAAGCCAACTCGCCTGAGCGCATCGCAATTGCCACTGGGTTGGAATACGCTACCTTGAAGTCAGCATCCAGCAGCACCTGTGGTGGCGGTGGGAGCATCCCAGAGCGCAGCATCACACTAAGGGTACGGATGACCAAGGGGCCTAGCATTTCGGCCTCCTGACGCGCCACAATCGGGCCTAGAATCGAAAGTCGGTCACGTTGTCGTGCCGCAATCTCTGTTGCGCTGAAGCGCAGTACATCCCCATCGGCTGCCGTGGGGCCTGGTAATTCCAACAAGTCTAAAAAGAAGGTGCGGTCAATCGCTGCGCGTACCTGCCCAATCTTTGCTTCATTGAGGTCTACCCGCCCACCGGTCTGTAAAGGCGCAATCCGGTCCTGTGGCCCCAAGCCTGCGCGGTAGTAGTTCAGTCCACCAGGGGTAGTTCTGATTGGCGACAGGAAGCCATCGTCCGGTACCAACAACGGCGGGTCTACGACTTTTTGTAAGGCAATCAGGCCGACACGCTCCATCTCGTTAATCATTCGCACATCAGGCAGCGCTTCTACGCCGGGGCCTCGCCCATAGACTTCCATAGAGTTCTTTTGCCAGCGGCTGACAATATAAGGCATCTCATCAAATCCGCCCTCCTGCACCACCTTGCGGCTTTCTGGGTGGATGTAGATCGACAGGAAGGGCTTCTGCTTGGATGTCTTGCCCGGTGCGTTCAAACGGGGCCGGACCACATGCAACAACTCAAAGCGCTGGAACGGTTCCTTGTCGGCAGCCTTGATGATCTCATCGGGGAGCTTGTTGCCAAACTGTTTGTACAAAGAGCGGGCGGTGTCATCAAAGCGCCGGTAGACGCTGTCCACCATGCCCGTTTTATTTTCAGCAATGTAGGTGTGGCCCAGAAAGTAAGACTTGAACACAGGCCCCATGCCCGGCTCTTGCGTGACGTACATACAGCCGGTGCCAAAGGCCAACAGATCCAGGTAGAACTCATGGGCGCTTTGGTGAAAGCCACTGCGGGGGGCATTGAAGATCCCGTTGCAGCGCCTTGTCGCGTCTTCCAGCCAGAGCTGTACCTGCCGGTTTTTCATTAACTCGCGGTCTTCGGTTTCCAAGGCAAACCAAGGGACGGTAGAACTGGTCAGCGTGTTGTGCAAGCCAGAGGCTGCGCGGACCAAGGCCCGGACGGCAGAGCTTTCGTAGATCCGGTCACGCCGCTGCTCCCCCGGGGCGCGGTAGCGGTTGGTGAAGTCGGCACGCCTTGGGATCATCAGTTCGGCAATGTCCTGCCACATGTTTTCCCAGTTGCCACGGTCTCCCTTGAGCGCTTCGTATTCTTGCACCAAGGAATTGGCTAACTCGCTCATAAGGCGTACCTTCGGCGGCTCTGCGTATCGCCACCACCCGAAAGAATTGTGTCTTCACGGCCATAGCGGTTCAACAACAGGCGTCGCATTCGACGTAGCCGCTCCTCTTCAGACATTTGACCAGCCTTGGTTGTTGCCTGCTCCATTTCCGGTATCACACCTGGATCGTCAATTGTAGGGGCTGGTGCTAGGTTGTCGCCAGTCGTTACCTGACCGCCACTGCTTCCATCGTCATCACCAAAAACCAGATTGGCTAGTTCAATATTAAAATTTGCAAAATCTGTCGGTAGCGCTTCAATGCCACCAGTGTTGCCTTCTGCGTCCTTGACAGCACCTTGTACAAACTTAACTGCTGGGTTTTTGTCTCCATAGACTGTAGCAGCAACGTCACCCGCAAAAGGTATAGCTTTTTCTTCTGCGTACTTTGTGACCTGTGCCGCTTGTGATTCACCGCCTTTGGTCAACTGATTTGCGTAGTGTTCCAACAATTCATTGCGTTGACCGCCAGAAATGTTTTTACCGAACTGAACGGCATTTTCCTGCATGGCTGCGCCTGCCCGTACCGCTTGCGCTTGTGCCGCTGCGCCTGCTTGTACTAACGCTTCCTGACCGGCCGTGCCTATCTTGATTAACTCGTTCTGTAGATTGCCTGCCTGTTTGACGAAGGACTCCTGCAACCCACGCGCACTAATGCGGGTGAAGTCTTGGTCTAGGTTCAGCTTTTGGTTGCTCAACGTGGGCATGTTGATGTCAATCTTGGGCATGAAGTCCTGCTCGGTGTTGATGCCTAGATTGGTCAAGGTTGTCTGCGTATTTACTGTTGCGGCATTGATTGCACGCTCGCCCTGGTCTTTTACATCTCTAACAAACTTGTCGCCTGCTTTTTGAGCGTCTTCAATAAACTTTGGTTTTTTGGGTTTACACATCGACTAACTCCTTTTCCATAAGTACGGTTTTTAATCGAAAGCCTAACTTGTTCAAAACTCGTTGATAGCCCTTGAACCCGTTTTGGTAAATTCGTACAGCTCCACGTTTGCGGGCATCAAGTTCCGCCTGTGGAATTACTTCTGCCACCAACTCGCGTAAAGTGCCTGCGACATAGATTCCGTAGCCTTCCAGGCCGTCTGGGCCATCTTCATACGCTGCGACTAGGCAACTATTCTCACTGCTGTACAAGACCAGTTTGCCTGCTTCGATTGCAGCCACCACAGCGTCTACTGTCGTGTCATGCCCATTGCGCTTGATTGCCTTGGCAATGCCGTCACGAAACTCCTGCTTCAACGTGCAGCTCCACGACGTTTGTAGCCCTGGCTCAAAATAGAACGCCGATAGCCTAGACGGTCACCGCGCTTCCTGGCTTCGGTGTCTATTGCCAGCGAACGCTGTAGCCCAGGTGCCTGCCCTGCCAGCGTCAAGACCTGTTGCTTCGCGGTTTCCGCCTGTTGGCTGTACTCGTTTAACTGTGGTGCCATGCCTTCATACGCTGCTTGTAGACGCGAATACTCCTGCTGGCTGGCGTCATACACCGCCTTGGTGTCACTGGCGGCACGGTCTACAAAGCCCGTGTCCTGGGCTAACGACTGATAATTCTGTAGCGCCTGCTGAACCTGACCAGAGCCCATAAAGTTCTGATACGCCTGTGCCGCTGGGTTGTAGGTGCCAGAGGCATACTGGTTGTAAGTATTCACACTTGGATTGTAAGTATTTTGCAGGTAGCGCTGATAGTTCTGTAGTGCGCCTGCCGACTGCTGTTGGGCGTAGCGCGTCACATAGCCGGTGTCTTTCAGTAAGTCCTGGTAGTTCTTGTCTGCCCGTGTGATTGCTCCTGACGCCAGCTCTATCTGCCGGTTCTTGTTTTCAATGTCTGCTAGGTAGCCTTGAATGGCGTCAGCGTGCTTGCTGCTTAAATCCAGCAACCCTTGTGTCTTCCCGACTACTGAACGGTAACGGTCATAGTCAAAGTCTCCAGCTTGGTAACGACTGTAGGTATAGTCGGTGACCGATTGACCCTTGTTTTGGTAATTTCGTAAAATGTCATTGTAGATGCTGCTTTCGTAGTAGGACCGCCGGTACTCGCTGCCAAGTTTTAACTCGCCTGTCGATGAAATCTCTCTGATGTTGTAAAACTTTGGTGTGGTCTGCGATGAACTCATTGCGCTTTCTGGTTGCACCGCGAACGAACGCCCTGCCAGGTTCGTGTAAACTTTATAAAAGTTGGGCAACTTGCTAATGTTGCGAATGTAGCGCTGCCGGTCAGAAATGTTCTGCGTAAATGTGCCTAGCTCTCCTTGGTACGTCTGAATGTTTTTTTGTAGATTGCTGATCTCTGACTGATACCCGCCAAGCTGACTCTGGTACTGCTGTTGTCCGGTCTTTGTCGCTGCCGAATACTGGGAGGAGTAGGTGCCATAGAGCTTATTAGCCTGCTGGGCTGCCGAATCCTTGATACCGCTCAAGCGGTTCAACTCCTGCTGTGCGGCCTTGTAACTGCGCTCTAGGCCAGCACCTTGAGCCGTCACGTTCTGATACGTCTGATAGCGCTGCTGAAGTTGTCGGTTGTAGGTGTCTACCGCCTGGTTGCGGTCCTGCACATAGCGGTTGTAGTCCCGCGTCAGCGTGCCCTGGTAGTTGCGGGCTCTCTCTACCGCCTGGTTGTACTGCGGTGCCAACTCTTCGTATCCAGCGAGTGCGGCTTTACCCGTTTCCTGTGCGCCCAGTAACGCCTGCCGATTTTGCTTGAGCGCTTCGCGGATGTTGAAGTCGGTGTCACGCCTAGGAAGCCGTGCAGCAGGAATTGTAATGGAAAAAGTTGGACGCGGTGCTATTACTCTCATGACGGCAATCCTGTGTAGTCGTGGTTGTTTGGGTGTTTGACCCAGAAGTCAAAGGGGTCGAAGGTGCCGTCTGAGAGACTGCCCACGGCTACAGAAGGTCTGGGCTGGAAACTGTTCGTGATGGCGTATCTGAGGCTCTGTGCGGCATACCTAGTGGCACTCATCAAGTCATCGACCTTGCGCACAATCTTGCCGTCCTTGCGATGGTACATCCGAAACTCTTGGAACCAGGTGTCCAGATGATTGAAGACCTTGAAGCGCCCCGTCTGCATCCGCGTCAGTAGCGACATGATCCCCGGCTCCACCGCGATCCCGCCTTCCGGGTTCGTGAAGTGGCTTCCCAAAAAGCGAATCCCTGCCCGCCGGTACTGTGTTGCCAAAGCTTCGCCACTACCCTTGTCATGGATACTGCCGTCATGCGGCCAGGCTACCGGGATCCAGGGGCCTCTGTGCTTGATCGCTTCAGCGTGTTGCAACATCCCACTGCCCTTCTCCCGATAGGCGTCATAGAGATAGACCGTGTCGGTGTCCCGGTCATGAGCCAGCCAGACACAGGCCGTGGGGTGGTCAAAACCAAAGTCAATCCCTGCAATCCGCGCCCAATGCTCTGGAATCGAAAAGGCCGGGCAACTGATGTTGTCTTCCGGTACCGGGAACACTTGCCCTGAACCGAGCATCGGGATTCCCTTTGAGCGCATCAACCGCTCATGCGGGGGCAACGCTGCCAGGATCTCTTCGCGTACCTCCAAACTCAGGTGGGGCGCATCATCCCAGGTCGCCTGAATCAACGACTGACCCGCCTTGCGCTCGTTTAAAAACATCCCCACCACGCCGGTCACGCCATTCTCTGGCGTAAAGGTCAAGGCTACAGGACCTCCAGACTTCAGCGTAGAACGCAGCGCCTGGCTGTAAATCTCCTGGGGTGGCTCCTCATCCAGCCAGACATAGTCCACCGCTACCCCCATCCAGGCCGCTGGACCCGAATCATAACTCTTGAACTGCAAGCGGCTGTTGCGACCACTGACATGCTTGATCAGCGCAAAGCCAATCGCATTCGGTACGCCGGGGTTGCGCTCGGTCTTGACAATCAAGTCCCGTGGGATTGCGCCGGTCCCAAACGCATCAGGATCTCCTGACTCGCCCAACAGCTCCGCCTGCACGATGTCGCGTGTGGCGTAGTGGCTCTTGCCGGCACACCAGGCTTGAATCGGCCTCTCAAAGCGCACACCCTTCCACCAATCAGGGTAAATCCCCGTCAGGTGATAGGCCACCTCCATTGCACCGGAGTAGGTCTTGCCCGTCTTGTTCCCGGCCATCAAACAGCGTTGCCGCGCCCGGTTGCCCTGATCGTCCAAGGCCTCATGGAAGCGCAACTGAAACGGGTAGGGCTCATAGAAGTCAAAGGCCCTGGTGCGCCGCGTCTCTTCGTACAAGTCCCGCAACTTCAGAACCTCATCCACCTCTTCCAGCCATTGCTGCTGAACGTAGGCGTCCGCCTCTTCGTTTCTAGTCATGCCCAAAGCACTCCTTGCTGAAAAGGTGGCTCCTGTGCCCAATCGACAACTGGAGTCTGTTTGTTTAAGCGTTTGACCCAGCGCTGCTTGCGCCCAATCGGCTGGTCCCGCCTGCGTAACTTATCGCCACGGTGCGTCCACGCGCTAGGGTTACTGGATAACCCATCAAACTCCCAACCAGAGGCCCGCAAAGAAATGCCAGGCTCTTCCTGAAGCGTGTAGGTCTGAATGCGCATAAATCCCATCGCCTTGGCCGCTCTTGCCGCTGCAGCGTAAAGCATCGAACAGACGTTCTTAGTCCCATCTGTCACTAACCGTGTGACCTCGGCGACATGCTGCGGTGAACCCGCTAACCGCGCTACCGGCCTGCCTACAATCACAGCGCCATGTAAGGCCCCCTCTGCGTCAATAGCCCCTAATGAAAAGCGATGACCGACTACCGGCTTGTGGTGCCGGTGCCAGCGCTCTACTAACTGATTCGCTTCCTTCAACGTGATTGGGATCACTTGCAAAGTCATTTCTTTTTGGTGGGCCCGTACTTCTTGAGACAGCGCCCTGCGGCCTTACACTTGCCCGGTGACGGACACTTCGCACAAACCTTGAACGGCTTCTTGGTCATTCCTGGCATCACTTCCTTTTGCGTTTGGGGGTTGCTGGATAAGTAGCACGCACCAGCTTGGCACGCCCAGTCTCGCGAATTAGTTTTAGTGACATAGCACAGAACAAAGCGCTTTTTGGTGGAGGCACCCTGCCTGTTTCCCACTTCCAGACTTGGATTCTGTTTACGCCTACTAAATCGCCAAGCTCACTCATGGTAAGATCAAGTTCCTGCCTCAATTCCCTAAGCCAATCACCAGGGGTGCTGGCTGTTTCAGTAAAAAAGTCTGATAGCGTCATCGCAAAGAAATTAGTCACTTCCCCTTTCGCTTGGTACGTTTGGCAGTCTTGGCACTGTCCCTAAAGGCTTTTGCTGTCGGTGCCCCCTTCGACCCCGGCTTGCGCATACGCTCCTTGGAGCCTGCTTTGATTCGCTTCCGCTTGGCGTGTATATTCGCGTACAAGCCCTTCTTTTTCTGCATCCAACAACTCCTTGTGGCGTTTGTCTGTTAAGGCCCAGCGCTCCTTCCTGTCCGCTAAGAGCGCATCGCGCAACGTCTCCTGAATGCTGTGGCGGTACCAGGCCGGGATACTCGCACTTGGCGCAATCATCCCCTGGTTCGCCTGCAGCTCCCGCAATAGAAAATCAATCTCCAGAGGGCTCAAGTTCACAATCATCGCTCAAGCCCACAAAAGGTTTGGAAGCGCAGCTTGGGCGAGACTCCGAAGATCCACCCTATCGCTTTGACTCATAGGCTCCTTCGCTCTGCGTGGAGTAGTGGCAACTACATGTTGTGGCGGACCCGATAGCTTGGGTATTCCCTCAGAAATTTTACCCGCCAAACCTAATCGCCGTGACGCTTCCAAAATCGTTAGCCCTTCCTTAGTTTGCCGCTCATCGCCATTTCGTGACGGTGAGTTTCTAGCAAGATGATTAACTCATCCCTTCTTTGAATCTCTTCGCGCAAAGACTGTATATGGCTTTCTGCCGCACGCTCTTCACGCTGTCTAGCTTCGCGTAAAAGTTCCAACGCCTTTAACTCCAATGCCTGTGCCGTGTTTGTATCGCTTGTAGCCATCAACAGCCCCACATCTTGCGGGACCAGTAGTTCGCGCTCGTTCTGTCCTTCGTGCCCTTGATGCCGCCAGAGCGCGCACAGTAGCTCTTCTTGCGACCAGGCTGATCCTTCTTGATGCTCATGCGCGGATCGCCAAACGCTACCCGCACCACGCGGCCAGCATCGTTCTTGACAAAGACCTCAAACTTCTTGCGCCCACCCGGTGTGCGCCTCGGCTTGTTCAGCGTTACTTTTTTGCCGCGATACTCTGCCATTCGCCATCTTCAATGTCCGGTTGCTGTTTCGTGCCAGGGGCCTCTTCCAAAGGCTCCAGGTCCTTCGGCTGTAAGCCCAAAAGCCTCGCCCCAAACTCATCACCCAGGCGCTGTCGTACCTCCGCCTCAATCTCCTTCGGCGTCCGCTTGACCTCCGCCGTTACCTCCACCCGGTCGGTTGGCTTGAAGCCCGCTCTGTCTAAAATATCCTTTGCCGCCTTGTAGCGGGCATTTGGGTCATCACAGTCCAACAAGCTCACTAATGTCGCCATCGCCTTGTGGACATTCTCGTCCAGCTCAATCCGCGTCTGTAGCGCGATCTGATCGGCCCGACGCTTGCGCTCCGCATCAAACGTGTTGCGGCTCATGCCCAGCGCTGCGGCCTTCTCAGCTAACGTCCCAGGGCCCATCACACGGCGGACAAACTCTACGCTGTTGATGTCCTGACCGACTACGTCGATCATCGGCTTGGTCTGGGCGCTACTTGCGCTACGTCGTGGCATGTGCTTAACTCCTGCTTAGGCCATAAGCCAAACCGTACTTTCGCGGCGAAAGCAAGGCGTACCGTAAGGGCCACCATGGGGTGGGGATGGGCAAAGTTCATTCAGGCCCCGTTTGGGGGGAGGGATAGACCTACCAAGCATCGCCGCCGCGTTTTGTGCCCCCGCACCCCTTGAATGGTCGCTAAGTAGGATCGCTATATGTTCGATAATATACCTTAACGAACTCATGACAAGCACAATGCTGCAGAAACACTGGGCAAGCGCTGATAATATTTTTGCAGCGAGCGAACATATGACCCATTTTCTGCTGTGTGAAAATCACCACAACCCCACTGATCACCTGCCTTGACAGGGCTTCCGCCCCAAAGCGCATTAAACGATGCCAGTCGCGCCAGTCTCATGAGGGCGTGGCGTGATGCCATGCAGTACACGCAAAAAGAACTGGCGGAGCTGTGCGGGTTTTCAGAAACGCACATTAGCCTGTTGGAGTGTTCGCACACAAAGATTTCAGACCGAACACTCAATCAACTGGCAATGATGTTTGCGATTCATTCGCTACCTCCTGACGCACCCGTCAGCATCCTGCAGGACATGCTCACGCCACAATCAGTGCTGGATCGCAGGGCGAAGGCGCAGGCACGACTAGCACAACGGCAGGCGAAGCGCTCCAAAACTTCGAAGCGGAAACCGACCAAACGGCGCAATCCTCGCCAAAACAGTCCATCCAAGCCTTAAGCAGATTATCAGCGTCAGGCTTGACCTGATGCGGTTTGCCGTCGTGCCCCTGCTTTTTGCGCTTTGACCATGAGCGCGGCATAGGCAAGTAAAACTCTACGCTGAAGCGCTCTGACAGCGTCACTCCCATTACCTGCGCTTGGTCGCGCACTTGGTCACGGTATTCGAAATACTTGACCACACAGGGTCGGCGCTTCCAGCGGTCGGCGTGCGTCATGCGTGGAGCTGCAACAGGAACAACGTCAAATCGATAGGCGGGCATAGTTTGTCCTATTATATACGCACTGCTGATGTTTTTGCTTGATTTAATACGCAATGCGTACTATTTTGGATTTGTGCTGGCAATCACGCCAGCGTTTTTCTAACTCAAACAAGGTACCAGAATGAAAAGACCTAGAATGCTAGTCGCTTGCGAATGTTCCGGTGTAGTACGCGAAGCGTTTGCGCGACGTGGCTGGGACGCTTGGTCTTGTGATCTTGAGCCCAGTGACATAGCAGGGCAGCACATCCAAGGCGATGTCAAAGAAGTTTTGCAGCAAGAGTGGGCGCTAGTAATAGCGCATCCGCCCTGCACCTACCTTGCGTCAATGGGTATTTGGTGGAACCACAAGCGCCCAGAACGCTGGCCGTTGACCTATGCCGCCCGCGACTTTGTGCAGGCTTGTTGGGAAGCAAATACGCAGCACCTAGCCCTTGAAAATCCAATCGGCTTTCTAAACAAGAACTGGCGGAAACCGTCACAGATTATCCATCCTTGGCAACACGGCCACGAAGCCAGCAAGCCAACGTGCCTTTGGTTGCGCGGTCTTCCCTTGCTGACGGCCACGAAGATCGTTGGCAAGGGCGAATTTTACACAAAGGCAAACGGCACGCGAATTTCAAAGTGGTCGCACATAACCAGCGGTACGAAGAAAGCGAAGCGGGCTAAAATTGCGGCTACGACTTTTCAAGGCATTGCCGACGCGATGGCAGAGCAGTGGACAAAGCACATTGCAGAAACAACCAATTTTTTTGCCTAGTGATACACGCTAGGCGTACTTTTCAATCTCAAACGGGAATCCACCATGAAAGAAACAGTCACACTCTCCACCTTCCGCGATGCCTTCCGCACCATGAACCGCAACGACCATTTCAGTTACGAAGGGCTAGCGGTCTTGTTTAATGATCTGACGCAGTACGAAGAGGATTGCGGCGTAGAGTTAGAACTCGACGTGATAGCGATCTGCTGTGACTTCGTAGAATGCACAGTTGAAGAGTTTGACCGCGATTATCAGATGTTTGAACGCCACGAATCACTCGAAGACCTAGTGAATGATCTACACGACGAGACGCACGTCGCCGGTACGACAGACACGACCGTTATTTTTCAATGCTTTTAATCAACACGGGACACCATGAACGAATTCACAGTCAATTGCACCGGCGATGTATGCGCTGGCGATCATATCCGCTTCACAGAGGCGGTTTTTGCTGGATCGTACCGAAAGCCAAAATTCAAAGGCGAACGGGTCATAGAAGCGCTAGTCGTGCGTGATAGCTACGGCGAAGCCAAGCAGCAACACACGTTCACGCTAGAAGTTCTTGCCAGTGAAGGCCACGAGCCTTTGCAGGTAGGCTCAACGATTCGCCGCAAAGGTCGCAACGTCTACCGGAACGGGACCAAGCGAAAACCGTGGGCCGATGAGAGTCAACGCGGCGAAGCCTTAGCAGAAAAGCATCAGCGCGGCGACAACGCCCGTGCAGCCCGTGACCATCGGTTGTGGCTGCGTGAAATGTACGCGGCTGACTATCACGGTTTGATCTAATTACAACCTAGCCCGCCGTCGTGCGGGCATCACCAACAAAGGCAACATGCAAATAGAGATTGGTAAATTTATGGTTCAAACCTGTCCAACTGGCGAAACATACTTGGTCGAAAACTGGGTTGATCATGAACTATTTAGCGATCTGGCGCTGGCAGAAGAGCGCGTTAACGAATTGGCGACTACTACGTTGTCTGGCAATTATGATCGCGTTCAAATTATTGATCTAGACTGTGATGTGCTTAAGCTTTGGAAACAGTAACCACCAACACAGCCCGCGTCGTGCGGGCTCTTTCCCGTTTTTTGCAAACTGGGTGGCGTTGCGTCCCCACTAACCAACTGAGGCGATATGATCACAGACACAAACGGCAATACCTACTCTCAAGCCGTCCGCAAGGAATCTGACGGCACCTACTCAAAAATTGTTTGTTCTGGCTTGAACGACTATGCAACCAATGTCCGCCGGAACTACTACAAGACCTACAAAGAAGCGCAGTACGCGGACATCAGCGATGACAACGTAATCGCCATAGGGGCTGCAGTGCCTGACGGCCACGCTTACGCTGATTAATTTTTTTTTTGCAGTGGCGTTGCGTCCTGGGTGGCGTTGCGTCCTGCACTTCTAACCTGAAAAACTTATGACCGCCGAACAATTCCGCGACAGCCGCAAGGAGCTGGGCCTGAGTATGGCCGCCGCCTCGCGCCGCTGTAAGATCCCCTACCGTACCTGGCAGGACTGGGAGTTGGGCAACCGCCCTGTTCCAGACCACGCATTCTGCTTTCTGTTCTACCTGCGCC
>Ga0222718_10000810_pt1 | contig 32123 bp, 19 predicted proteins | sample C33_27DmetaG_FD_165045 | JGI IMG/M metagenome (GOLD analysis project Ga0222718, IMG submission 165045) | Estuarine water microbial communities from San Francisco Bay, California, United States - C33_27D | ecosystem: Environmental > Aquatic > Marine > Unclassified | place: USA: California...
CACCGCTTGAATTTGTCAACCAGTGTACGTACTTTTGAATAAGAGAATTACGTGGATTCTCTGGGTTTGGAACGAAGCGAATCAACGCTTTGTAAGTTCCGTCTTTACCATCGTCAGCGGTCGGCTTATAGATCTCGCTTACTGATGTTTGTTGGGGCTGATGCGTTTCAACGTCTTCTACGCCCAAGTTAAAAATGTCAAAATTTTCACTCATGATACCTTAAAATTGTTTAAAAATGTTTAATACTTGAAATTTACTTTCAGTCCTTATAATCGCAACTAAACAAATGTTTCACTTACTCGTTGATTAATGTCAAAATAGATGTGTTAGATTCTTGCCATCTACCGTCTTCTAGCTTAATCAGCCCAGATTTGTGCAGTAGACCTTCGCGCTCTTCATTCGTGAGCTGTCCCATACGCACCATTTTTATGAGAACGGTGTTTAGATGGTAAAAATCAACCGTGACTAAATTGTCATTTGTCATTGTGTCTGTAATCATTGTTAGTTACTTATTATATATCTCACTAGAGTTATGTTTCATGCCAACTGGCTATCTAATGAAATTTTTTTATTTAATTATGAAACAGTTTGGGGGAACGTGCATATAACTAAAGTCTTTAGGTCTAGAGGAAAGATTAGGCTGGGGGGTTGGACATATATGCCACTAAGAAGTAAGCATCGATAAGGTCATCTAAAGGCTTCGGGATCTTCTTCCCGATTTCCAAACCACTCACAATATTCCACAACGGGCTTTTAGCCAAGATGAGGTCTTCCGTCGAATTCTTTTGAAAAGCCTCAAACAACTGAAGCTTGTTCATATTACCTTTACCGGCATATTTCTTAATAGTGGTTGGAGCGACTGTGACCAAGTTTTCGGGCTTTAAGGTCTTTAACATCTTCAACTTGAGAATGGCGGCACCTGCGGCCATGTCTATCATATTATTAGTTCCCATCTTAGAACCATATGAAGTGCCCTCAAACCCAATTATAAAACCATCACCAACAAAAACTTCTTGTAAAATTAGATTGATAATGTCATCGGCCATTCGATCATATCTTTTGACCTTAGCTAATTCAACACTTGAATATTCTTCAGCCTCTCTATTAAAATCAGGTTGATCAACAAGTGTTACATCTTGAAGAAGTCCAAGTTCTTCCTGTAATTTTTGTTCAGCTTTAGTACCTGTTTTAGGTTTTATGTAACTGATGAAATGGTATCGTTTACTCTTATCATTGTAAACACATATACCGGGGGAATTTAGGGAAAAGTCTACCGAAACGTAGTTCATTTACATTCTTTTACCAAGACTAGCACCTAAGGCAGCGCCAACAAGTCTTGAAGTTAACAAATCATAAAAAATACCCTTTTGAATACCGAGAACTCTAGCGATCATCTTACCAACTGATTTACCAAGTGCAAAGCCTGTCAAACCACCTAAGATACTACCTAAAAGACCTTCGTTCGTCATCTCTTCATTTAAGCGATCCATATCAAAAGTACCGTCTTCATTACCATACTCAGCAATAAATTGATCGATAGCTTCATCTACTTGAGCCTCTAATTCTGGAGTCCATTCAGATTGTAGACCTTCTTTAAGCATACCCATATCCTGATCGGTCACTTTCTCTTCCAATAAGTATTTGTTAAATGTCTTCATAATGTATATATCATTGTAATTCTATTCTCAAGTCTAACTTATTATAGTAGAACGTGACTTCAAATGTTGAGAAGTCTGCGACGTTCTCTGCAAAGTTAAGTGAGAGTTCGTTTATTGAGTTCATAATTGGTTTTTGAAATTCCATATAGGCAACTGAAGCACCCTCTGCATCTAGAATTCTCAAAGTTAATGGATCCGTATATGGTCTAGTAGTCGATCTAGCATAATAATACAATAGAGTATCCATCATAATCCAATAGTTAATAAAACCATCGAGTAATTGCATAGTCACTGTAAACTGACGCTCAATCGTATTTTGAATAGGTTGAGTTCCTCTATGGTATCTAATAGATCCGTCATTATCTGCTTGCTGTACTGGATCAAAGCTAACTCCTGGAATATTAACGCCCTGAATTGAATAGTTGACAAAATCAATCGGTTCAGCGAGCATAGACCCTGGAACCTTGTCTAAATACTTTTTATATTTAGCGGCAACTTCTTCTGGAATAAACTTCCTAGGAAATCTAAAGTCAAATGAGTTATTTCTGCTATTTAAGATCATCTTATGCTAGTGTGAATTTTCCAGAAGTAATGTAAGTTTGATCAATGCCATTATCAAGACTAATATAGAACTTAGTGTTCTGCATGCCTCTAATTTTATTAGCATTAGCTTCATTAATCTTAAATAGAACTTCACCCTCGCCCATATCGATGTCTTTATTAGAAACGTGATTAAATGTTAATTTATTATCACCTTGTCCAAATGTTAAGATAACTCTTTCTGCATTTTCAAACGATACAAATTCAATATCACCATCCTTTTGTTTTGCAATCACAAATTTAAAATAAGCTGCAAATGGTGGAATCTTAATAGTCAAATCATTTTCATTTACAAAACCACTTGTTTCTACCTCAACGACATCTTGTGTCATTATGTTTTCATTTCCACTATCGAATGTTACGTTTGCAATACTTGCTACAACATTATGTCTTTCTAAAAATGCAGGTACATATTTAACACTACGTGGGACTGAGTCAGTAATAAGACTCTTAATCACTTTATTACCACTTAAGTTAGGTAGAATATTATAAACTTCAGTCAATTGGTTTGGACTGTTAATCTTTAAAGCCGCTAATTTTTTACCGTACTTTGCAGCTTGATTCACAGTTAAACTGGCTCTCTTAACTATTTGAGTGTTGTCAGTTTGATTGTAAATTCTCATAGTTACATCAATTGAGAAATTGACTGCTACGTTAGCATTTCTAATTACTGGTCTATAAATAATAGGCTCATTAAAATCTTCGTATTGAGTAAATGTCAATTCGTTAGTTTTAACTTCACTTGTACCTATTTGTTCAAAGACTGCAACATCAAAAATCACAACAATATCATCTGAGCTTGTTTGAATTCTGTTTAAAATATAACCTTCAAATGCACCAATAGAATTGTCTTTCTCACCGTAAATCATAAAGTAATCACCATCAGTGGCGTCTTCAACTATAACTGTAAAGTCTTGATATTCATCTTCACGTGAAACTGTAAAAGAGTTTTCTTCGCCGGTGTAGAAGTAATCAAATCCATTTAGGGTTTCAAGTCTATCGATCAATTTAAAGTTAATGCCGTAATTAGCAGATGGATCTAAATCACTTGAACCTATTGTACCATTACCATAGAATCTATCAGTAAACTCTTCATTTTGACCAACCAAAGATGGCACTTTAACCTCGATAAATTTACTCCATAAAGTCTCACCTAAAATAAATGGCTTTGGATTAGAGTATTCATAGTTACTAGTATTTAAGTAAGCTAATTGAGTTAAGTAGTTTTGAATGCCACTAGTTCTGCCTGCTGAAACCTCAAATAAGAAACCTTCATAGCCTCTTGCAGCGAACGAAAATCCACTTTTTAAGTGAAGTCTAACCGTATCATATAAAATATAATTTACATTCTGAGTTGCTTCAGTTTGGTAATTAATTAGATCGGCTTCATTACCACCGGTCCAATTAGGGTGATTATTAATGTAGTTAAACATTTCATAATAACCAGTAGAATCATAGCCTAAAAGTGCATACTTGGTTCTTTCTCCTGGGACTCTAACACCATGATAACGACCAATTGTTTGGTTAATATCATTACCTGTATTTTCATCCGGTGAAGCGAATAATGGATTAGCTCTAGTGTCAATAATAATCTTACCACCAATTAAACCAGGGTAAGAGTATTCAAGCGTACCATTTTGGCTTGGAATAAATTGACCAATTTGAGTGGCCGCTGAATAAGTGTAAATGCCCAAAGTTCCACTAATTGCAAATTGACTTGGATCTGCCAATGCACTTAGATCAAACTTATAAGTTTTACCATTTTGTAGAAGTAGTGTTCTTGCTGCAAAATTTTCAACAGCTAAATAACCTGCAGTCGAAGTAACATCAAAGTTAACAACATCACTGCCTAATTCATTAATTAAATGACGTTGAGAAAATGGATCACCATCAACTGTATCTAGAAACTTTACTTCACTACCATTATCATCTACTTCGATTTTATAAGCATCTGTGTTGCTTTGATCGTGGTAGATAAATTCGAGTAAAACATCCTCGTCTATCCTAAAAAATCTTGATGATTGTGCCATATTAGTATTTAGAATCTCAAGAACTTAGGTGACCAGTAAACTCCTATACCAATAGAAGGGCCAGTACTAATTACTTGATTATTGTTTAAGTTTATTCCATAACCTACGCCGATTCCAATAGACCAGCCGGCCTTTTTCTCGTTACGTTGGTTTAATTTAGTATTTATCAGGTTTATATTCTCTATGTTAGAGATATTCAAACCTGGATATGAAGTAGACAATTTAAGTCTATTAGCTCCATCAACTTCTTCAATGCCTGCAACTAATGAAAGTGTTTGATCAATATTAAATTGATTTAGTCCAGTAGTAAATAAGCCATTATCATAGTTAATAATAGAATAGCCAGTTAAATTTCTAGTGTTACCGTTTCCAAAATCATCAAACTTACTAAAATCTATTCTTGCAGAATTAGAGTCAATTTGAGTTACTTGAGCTGCCGCTAATAAACTATCTTTAATTGCAATATCAGCTGAAAGTAAAGCATTTGTTTTGTTTAGATCACTATTAAGATTAAGTACTCTACGGTATTTAGCTAGTACCTTTTTTTGATCTTCTTTTAAATTATCAATATCAAACTCGTAACTTCTAATAGTAGCTAACATATCACCATTGTCGTTCTTTAACACGGTGACACTGTCCTTAGATGCTAAATAATTATTAAAATTTCTATCAGCGTTTTCTTGAGCCAATTTTACATCAGATTTAAGATCTGAAATACGATCACACTGTCTTAAAAACAATAAAACAAAAAGAGCCCCTGCAATAAATACAATTGCATTCTTACTAAGTTTTATATTTTTAATTTTATCTAACATAATCTTTAATTTTAAATTATTATCCAGCAGGGCTTACTCCTCTATCGGTGTCACCAGTTCCGGTACCAGTTCCGCTACCAGAAATCGTTGCTACCACAAAGAAAGAATCTGTTTGTCCACCCCATGTAACAATAACTTCTTGTGTAAGAGTTGATATAGGGCTTGTCATTTGCCAAACATCAATAGTTCCCGTCCACGTTGTCATGCCAGTTTCCATATTAGTTGTACCCATTGTTGGGTTATTAACTTGCCATCCGTTAGGATCAATTAAACTAGGAGCTGTAGTAACAGATGGGGGAACTGGGCTCACACCTGATACAAGAATTTGATATGATACAGTTGCTGGGCTAGATGATGAAGTACCAAAAATCTCAACAGCAGTTAGATTTGTTGTATTACTAGTCATCGTAAATGTACTATTTGATGTAGTTGGAGTCGGCGTTGGAGGAACTGGCGTTGCAGTTGCAGTTGCCGTTGGAGGAACTGGAGTTGCCGTTGGATTTACTACAGCACCAGCCTGACTCACACTAATAGAATCTGTTGTTACGCCATCTGCATGTGTCACTGTTAGATTTGCACTTCTAGCTCCACCTGCATTATCTGCAATTTCAATATTCCAACTATCAGAAGTACCTTGTTGTGTAATCGTAATCCAACTAGAAGCTGGATTATTCCACGTATATACGGTGCCATCTGGTGATGTCGTTATTGTTCTTGTATATGTATAAGCCATTTTAGTTTTCTATTATATTTTTATCCTCACATTGGGCTATTAGCGGTTTTCTCCTTGTGTTAAAGTTCCATTTATAGATAATGTAACATTTGTATCATCTGAGTGTCTAATAACTAAAGGATCTAGCGTTATACTTACCGGAAACTCAGCGCCAGAATCTTGACTTTGGATAATCATAGAACCAACATGACCTCCTCCTACAAATAGACCATATGTAAAAGAAACACTAATACGATTATCCTTTGATACTAAAACTGGCACTGGTTGAGAAGCCCCAAACGAACCAGTCATTCTCCACGAAATGGTAGTTGTGCCTGTTCCTGGTCCTGATTCCCAATCACTTATAGTATAGCTGGTTTCTCCATTTTGAAATTCAATTGTATTTACTGACGCTGCAGTCGGTGTTGGAGTTGGAGTCGCTGTAGGCGTTGCAGTTGGCGTTGCAGTTGGCGTTGCAGTCGGTGTTGGAGTAGGCGTTACACCCGTGTTAGGTGAACCATCTGCGTTTGCATTAATATCTCCACCACTGATTGTAATAGAGTTTGGAGCCGCAGCACCACATGGTGCCATACAAAATTCTGTCCAACCACCGTTGCTCAAATAACCTTCAAATATATCACTTCCAGAATTATACCTAATCATACCAACATCAGGTGAAGTTGGATCCGTATCTGAAAGTTTTACGTATCCCTTAAACTCAGCATTTGCATCTATATCAACAATACCAGTATTAGCTTGTAATTTAATATTAGTAGTGCCTGTAGAAATTAGATTGATTCCAGCTGCCGTAATTGTAGTTGTAGAAGTAGAATCTAAGTCAATTTTATTAGTGTTAATCGCAACCTCAATATTGTTTTGGCCAAAATCATTTTGAATGGCAAATCTAGTAAACTGAGAAGTTGCATCGTATCCACTTGTGATAACTAATTTAGCAGCCGCAGTATCATCATCTACTAACATTATATAGTTATCAAATGTACCTGTGTGTTTTTTAACAGTAATCTTAGAGCTTAAATTAAGTTCACCGTTTGCAGCACTAGTCTCATCAAAGGCTTCATCACCTACATAAATAATTGGTGTTGAAGAGAGTCCTAATCTTTTAGGCTTTAAAAGTTTATAAGTAGTTTGATCAATACTGTGCCATGGCCCTGAATCACCGATATCGCCTTTAGCACCAGTAGAGCCTTCGTCACCTTTTTCACCTTTTTGACCAGTTAAACCAACGTTTCCCTGTAAACCTTTTTCACCCTTTTGGCCAGCAGGGCCGCCACCGTTTGCTAGAATCTGATCAAAATTATAGTTAATCTTCTCAAACTTAATAGCGTCAGAATCGCTAGGGTGTAATATTTCTTGAATATTGATTGCCATTTTATGACTTTATTTTTATTACAGGTCTTATATCATAAGAATAACCTAATCTTTTATTATATATCAACCTAAAATTCATTGGCTTTTGAACGTGAGATCTGTATGCATAATTGTTTTGATCTTGTTCAAATCCACCTTGTGTTATCTCAGTAATATCATTTACAACGTTTATTGTTGATTCAGATCCTTTAAATCTTTTAATGTAAAGATCAACCTCATCTATAATGTAATTACCTAACAAGTTATTTTTAACATAGAGTTGAGCATCGTCATTCAGAGTCTCTTTGTTTCCAGCTGAATTTTCATTAGTTACATATCTAGATATGGTTGTTAAAACACCATCTGAAATCATAGTTTTAGTAAGAACATCTGTTATATAAAAATCAGCAATTATATTAGAGTCATTTTCAAAAATAACTACATCTGTTGGGTTATTACCATTAATTAAGATTTCATCTAACTCTTCTTCAGAACCAACACTTGACCATGTATAATTTAATAATGAATAAAGCTGTTTTGGCTTCATAATAGTTGAAGCTAAATATGAACGCTCTTCTTTAGTTTCAAAAGTTCCAGGAACTGAAACCGATTCTCCACCTGCAAGCGATCTGCTATAGTAATCAAAATCCCAAGAAGATCTAAATACATTTACATCTTTTTTATCAATCGCAATCTCACCGATCAGCGGATATAAAGGTGGCTTATCACTTGTATTTGAAAGTTTAGTTACACCAGCTGGATTAATTTCATTCACTTTGTGATAGAAGTGGTTTTTAATAATACCCCATTTTCCGTCATGAGAACCACCATCTTGAATAAAGCCTAAGTTAAATGCAACGCCACATCTATTGTAGCGATTATAATAAGCTTTAGCTCTATTAACTTCTAATAGATCTCTTTGAGAGTGTTTATAAAGCATCTCTTCAAAAGTCCATTCGTTATCATTTGTAGTAACCTGATTTCTATCAACTTTAAAATGAGTATAGACATCAGTAAACGTTACAACTGGTGTAAGATCTACAGTATAATTACCATTATGTCTAATCATAAATGGGAAGTATTCTTCGTCACCTTGAATAATGTTATAACCAATATTACCTTTAAATAACTTGTAGCTCTTTGGTTTATCGTTGTCTTCTTCTAATGTAAGAGCTGACTTCATAACGATTTCGTTTCCATCACTAAAGTTAATTACAAATTGATTATTAAGTGCCACGCCAGACTCTTCAATTGTAGTGTATTTTACTAAGTTATTATTTAGGTTAACTAAGTCAGCAACTGCACCCGCTGTTAATTCTTCTAAAATAGTTTTATGAGCATTAGCTCCACCACCAATGTAAGTATAAACGGCTTGACTCTGTACAGAGCTCGGTAAAAATTCTACTTGTAAAATATCAGTATCATCATTAATATTAACCGGCTTTCCGCTTACAATAAGTGTACTATCTGACTCTACAGAAACTACACTAACTTTATATGTTTTTTGATTAGCTGTTTGTGGAAAAATATCAATGTAAATATCACCATATAATCCACCTTCACCTAATGCAACTTGACTTTCAAAATTAGGAACACTTCCATCTAAATGAGAAATACCTTGAATCGTAAAAGGTCCGTCAGTATTCCAATTAATATTAGAATCATTTAGTTTTAGAGCACCGTCTATTGGCGTATTAGCATATACGTAATCATCTTCTAATGTATCATAAACGATTTTATGATTTAATTCATATAGAAGTTTTCTATTCATATTACCTTTAACCCAATATTCACTTAAGTTAAGAGTAATAAAGAACACTACAAATTTGAATTTCTTATTTTGAATAACTTCAAATTCCACACTATTAGAATCAACATCTTCGTTAACCTTTAAGATTGTACTAAATTTATAACCGTTAAATTGATTGCCTTTAACAAACTCGTTTGCAGTATCATTAACAAATTCCTTTCTATTCTTAAAGTCAACTTTAATACCTTTAAAAATAGTACTAGCAAAGCTAACATCGTTTCCGCCTGAAATAATAGAATACTTTTTCTTTAATTCAGTTTTAATAAATGAATTAATAGTCTCATCAATTGAGTTTAACTCAGCCTCTCCAGTATTAATGTCACTGTAAATATTAATAAGATCTTCTCTAGACAAACTCTTTTCAAAACCATCGCTGATCATAAACTTATTAAAATAATTATACTTAACACTCTTAAACATGTTAGGTGTTAATTCAAATCCTTCAATAAAGTTTAGATAGCTAAAGGTATCGTTGTATTGATCGTACCTTAAATATTTTGGCATCTTTTCCATGTAGAACCATTCGTGAGTCATTGCGTCTTTGTCTCTATCTGTGACTGTTAAATCAGGCGCAAAGTTAGTTCTACCAAAGGCTTCGTTAGCGTTTAAGTAATATGGTTGTTCTCTAACAGTTACTGCATCCTTTAAGACCCATTTATTAGTATTAGGTACTACTCTCGATCTATTAGCAAACTGTTTAACTTGATTCTCTTTTAGTCTATCATATTCGCTTGTGATTTGTTCAAAGTCAACATCATCAACCGACTCTTCGTTTAATAAACCCGATAGGTTTGAAAAATACTCTATAGGATCTAAGCTAAAATCATCATTAAAAATATCTCTACTATTAAGAGTTGACGTTTCAGTACCTGTGTCTATATCTACACTATTGAGTGCATTTTGATATGGTTCATAATTAATAATAGCAGAAGTTTCATACTTTAACTCTTTAAGATCAGAATTAGAAGTATCGTAAAAGTCAAAGTTCATATCGTATAAATTATACGCTGAGAACAGACCTAAACTAATTTCGTTTTCATAGAATACATTAGCTTCTCCTCTGGTTAAATCATTTTTATCTTCTAAAATAACTTTAGAATATTGACCATTAACCCTAGTAATATCCTCTACTATATCAATGATTTTATTATAAACACCAACATATCTAGTTTCTAAATAATCTCCCGCTGAAATTTCACTTAGAGTTTCGTTGTTAATAAACACTGACTTACCAGCTGAGTTTCCTCCACTTAAATAATAAGCAGTCCAGTTTTCTAGGATAGAAGTGCCATCTGCTGGAATTTCTGGAACTGTCGTACCTGCTGGCTTTGGTTTTCTAAGAGTTAGGCTATTATAAAGATCTAAATTTTCAAGTTCTAAAAAGTCAACTGAATTTCCTTTTGCAATTAAGAAAACAGATTGATTTAGTTTATAACCTGGAACCTGATTAACAACATATACATTTGTACCAACATTATATGCTCTAAATGCAGTTTCATTTGCGTTAATACATGCCGCTAAAGCTACCGCTACATTTGTGGTTGTCCCTTGGTTAGAGAATCTATGTCCATTGAATTTACCTTCAGCTATTGAATAATCAGCAAAATAGACGTGATTTTGAAAATCAACGCTTGTTTGAATTCTACTGTTCTTAATAATACATGCACCTCCAGAAACGAGTTCCATTGTTAATTCACCCAAGTTTGCTGAAATTTCAGTTAAGTAAATTGAATCAGGAGAATCAGCATCAAAAGAAAGACTAACATAACGGTCTAAATTTTGATTACTTAATTCAACTTGAGCATTACCAATCGCATCAGCAATAGAGCTTCCGGTATCAAATGACATAGAATAAATTGTACCCATGTTATTTAATGAAATCTCAACTGTTTGGTTAGACACAAACTTAATAAACTTAAATCTATTAGCCTCTTCTTTAATAACACTAATTGCAATTGAATCGTTAGTGACAGGTATGTCAACCACATTCATTTTAACAAAGTCATAACCATGATCATTGTTTTCTACAATATCAATAGATTTGCCTTTACCCTTAATACCCAAATAGTTTGGAATTTGTTGTAAGCTATCCTCGATAGCGACCTTAGACTCATTAGCATTATAATAAGTGTCTGTTGATAACCTAAAGAAAAGATCACCTACCGTTGCGTATGCTAAAACAGGCATTGATGAAATCATCTTGTAAGATGGAATCGCTGTTGTGGGTTCGCTTGAATCAACATAAGAGTTTAGCTCTTTAAACTCATGAACTTTACCATTAATATTAAAGATTCTACCTCTACCTGAATCAATATCATCGACGTATAAACCAAAATATCTGTTAGCAGAATATTCTGAGGCTGACTCATCGTTAAATAAGAATTCTAAGTTTATCACATTAGCAGATGCCACTTGATTTCTTCTAAATCCATCTGTTAAAAAGTCATTAGCTTCGATTAGTGGCTTATCGGTTAAAGTAAAGTCTTTGTATAAGTATTCACCTTTAGAAGTAAATCCACCTTTAATTAGATCAATACCATTATATGTAGACTTTTCATTCTTCTCAAAACTAACTGTCATTGGAGCGCTTGGGAAAGTTTCATTTTGAACATGGTTTCTCAAATACTTACCAATATTAGAATTAGTAGTTAAATCGAAAGTCTTAATAATCTCAGCATTTTTTAACATGCCTTGAATGCGATTAAAGTTACCATCTGATGTATCGTTATAATTAATAGCAGTTGATGGGTTTTTAACTTTAAAGATTACAAATCTTTTAGGAATGTTTTTATCAATCCAAATTGGGGCAAATAATCTAAAGTCTTCGTTATGTAACTTAGAATAATTGTAAGTCGTACCGTAGTGATATGCCTCTTCTGTCTGTTTTTCATATGAGTCTAATACAGTAAGATCAGAATATTCTCTTTTTGTAGTAAACATTATTTCATTTGGAGTTCTATTTACATTATAGAATCTCGCAACATCATATGAGTATTGACCGTTTTCATTAACAGGGAACTTTTTATATTCAACTGCTGCTAATTCTTTAGTGGCATTAATACTTTCTAAGTATAATTTATCTGTTGAATTAACTACTAATTTAACGTTAGTTGTTAATTTAGGATTTGTTCTAAGAAGTGGTTTAGAAAGATTGTCTAACTTGTAGTTAGTTTCTGTTTCAAAGTTAGGATTTAATTGAGATAGCTGTGCATCTTCTACAAATGGAATATCATATGTAGACACTGTAATATCATTAGTACAATCATAACACGTAGCAAACGTACTAATTGTTTGTTCACTTGCAATACCAATATCTTGAGGATTTACCGCTGCAATTTCTATATCAGTGTATGTGGTTTCATATCCCCAATTTTTAAGAGTTTGTACCGCATCATTAATATTTTCTGCATAAATCTTATGCACATATTGCATACATTGACCATTTCCACTTGATTTAAAATAACCACTAGGGTTATCGATCTTAAGTTGATCAACAAAATCTTTAACATAACTTGTACCTAAGTCTTCATGAACGTGAGACCCATCTGGATTTATAGTGTGAATAATATCATATAAACCATCGATCACATATAATTGCCAGTAATTAGAAATTAAACCGTTCTCATTATCTGTTTCGGTAGATGGTGCACAATTCATAAATGCATAGAATACGTTTGTGTCATTAACACCTGAATTCCACTCTAAATCTTCTTGTAAAGAAACCGTAGGCCTAACATAATTATCACAATTACCAAGTCTTGTTGCATCTTGACCTTCTACAAATTGGTCATTCGAGTTAAACGCATACCACTTAAAGTTTATACCATCTTCCTCGTTTGTCCAAACTCCATATTCTCCGTTAACACTAAATGCACCAGTTGGCCACATATCAGAGATAATCTCGCCTTCTAAACCTTCTTGTGACATGTAAATTGGAATATTCTGCTGAATAATTTCCAACAAGGATTTACCTTCGCTTAATCCATTTCCATCTTGTGCAACTGCATACCAAATCGTAGTACTTGATGTAGAACCTTCACACAAATTATGAACACTTGTCGCGTTATTAATAGGAATGTCTACATTTGAAATAGAATAATGATCATATACTATTGGGGCTGAACATTTCCAAAAAACATTACCAGTTTCTGGGCTATTTACCCAAATATTATCAACTGATCTTTTAAAATAAGAGTATATGGCGTTAGGATCACCGTATACAGTATTTTCAGCATATAATCCAGATGGAATAAGCCCTTCTAATTCCGAATTAAGTCCATTGGCATATAAGTTTGCATAGTATTCGCTTGTAAATAGAGGTACATTGTTGCCTATTAATGTTGCTAGTGTTGAACCCGCTTGAGCAAGGTTAACTGAGTACCACACTGTAACGATGTCCGCTGCTTCGTCACACATTAGGGACTCTGATGCTGTGTAGTATACGTTTGAAGAAACACCTAAGCCAGATTGCACCCCACACAATTGTGGCGTACTCGTAATATTACCACCTGGATCTACTTCAAAATATCTTATAGTACCGTCAAAATCTTCAAGTTTAATAAATGCATTTATTTCTGGTCTATAAGGTTGACCACCTGAAGTTTGTAAAAGAGTTGCACCTGGCCCTAAATCCCCTACTGAGTAAAATTGATTAGCTGTTGCAACCCAAACAGTACCTGTAATTTCTTCTAAACATGCGCTATCTCCATCTGGTTGATAAATCGTAGCACCAAATGAAATATATGCAGGTGCACTAATGCTAACTGTAATAGTTTGATTAGTTGTACCACCTTGACCATCAGAAACTTGAACCGTAAATGAGTCTGAACCTATTTCACCGGCATTAGGCGTATATGTATATTGACACTCTGTAATACCTCCAGAAATAACTGAAGTTGAAACTATAGCTACTGAACCCCTATTGCCTTGCGCTGAAACGGTAACTGCTAATGGTCCGCTTTGTTCATCATCGTCACATGTGAATGAAAATGAGTTGCTTCCACTGTTTAGTGCTACTGAAATAGTTAGATCCCCGCCTAAAATAGTAGGTGCAGTGTTCGCAGCCGGATTTACTTGAATGTTAATTGTACCCACAGAACCCACATCAGAAAGTCCCCCACTATCAGTTACTCTATATGTGTAACTTGTCGTTACTGCAGCGTTACCAAATGGTACAGTTGGGGCTAAATATGTTCCAGTATATCCTGCGATTGAAGCCGTACCTGAAGATGCTTGTGATTCTAATGTATATGTAAGTGCTTGTGAATTTTCTTCAAGATCTGTCACTAAATTAGCAAGATCTGTACTTAAGGTTCCACCTGAATTTACCGTAAGAATTTGAGAATCGCTAGCAACTGGGGCAGTATTAGCTGCAGCCGTAATAGTTAAATTTACAATTCCGTTTGTGGCCGCGGTTGCGCCTCCAGTGTCCTCAACGCTGTATTGAAATTGAGTTGTTTCATCAGGATCATCATATGCAACCGTTGGTGCAGTAAACTCTATTTGGTTATCAGTAATAATATCATTAACACTAAAATCTAAGCTACCAGTATCAACCGTCTGGGTTAGTGTTAATACTAGGTTATCATCTAGATCTTCTGCATCCTCTATATAATTATTTAGATTAATTGTAGTAACGCTCCCAGAAGCAAATGTTAAATTAGCTGTAGTTGTAGTAGGCGCAGTGTTAGTAATTGTAATCGTGATTTGACCGGTGCTGGATTCGTTTCCGTTTTGGTCTGTGGCTGTAAAGTCAATAGTTTCTGTACCTGCAGTGCTTCCTGCATTATATTGTACTATACCACTTGTCACATTATAAGCACCTAATGTACCTAAAGGTATTGGTGTTGATATTGTTAGATCGACTATTAAATCCTCATCGGCATCTATATTATCGCTAATTAATTCGTGAATATCAATATCTATTGAACCACCAACTGCTACTGTTTCGGTCCCATCGATTACACTTGGGCTACAATATGTAACTGCACCTATTTTACCAGTATCTATGACTTCTATTGCACAATCAATAATAGAAGTATCTTCAGTATCACAATAATAATACGTACTTGTGCCTGTCCATTCATTGGTGAGCGCTTCTTCAGTATAAAGCTGTAAGCCTCCCTGTGGAAGAGCGCTTAAACTACCTTCGCTGTCGTTATACCAAAGTGTTTGATTGTCACTGCTTATAACTGCAGGCCCGCTTGAACAGGCTGTTGCAGCATCAGCATACGTTGCGTTTGTAATCTTTATTGAAATTGCAGCCATTTAGTGCTTAATCTTTTATTAATAGAGTCTGTGTTCTCTATTATATATCTAACCAAACTGGTTAGAGTTTAAGCTTAGCGTGATTCAAATTGGAACAGTCTAGGCTTAGATGCTAAGTTTGTAGATGTAGGCACATTTCTTACTAATTGAGCCGCTCTAATAGAATTTAAGTTTTTACCCTTAGGACTGTATTTAGCGAAGACTTCTAGATCAAACGAGAATTGAGTATCATATTTGTCAAAAATATCTAGACCAATCTTTTTAGTATACGTTAAGTTAGGGAAACTTAATTTAGCTTGACCACCAATTCTACCAATATCAGACGAAGCGTCGTTACCGAAGTAATCAGTCATTCTATATTGGAATACAACGTCAAGTGATAAAGCATTTGAGTTGCCTAATGTTGAGTTGTCTCTGCCTTTAACTTGCTTTCTTGATTGCTTAGTTTCACCATCAACTGAAAGTGTCGTTAAATTAATAGGAGACAAGTATAAGAAGGCTCCACATGATCTACCACCTAATAGGTATTGATCGTTAGCATCAAAGCTCATCTTGAATGAACGTGCACCTGCTGCAATTAAATCAGTGTATTGATATGCTAATTGTTGCTTAGATTTAACAGGATCTGCATCAACTGCTGATGATCCAAAGACTGCGTTACTTGCAGTTCTAAACGAAGTGCCAGTAACAAGAGTTGCTGTGATTGGCATACTATAACCAGCATTGTTGATTAGCGCTTGTAAGCTTGTTTGTTGTTCAGAATCTGTAACCGCAGCTGGGTTTGAAACCGTGCTGTTACCATCTTCATCACTAGTCCAACCAGCATAAATGTTTTCTAAATCCGGGTGATCTTTATGGAAATACAATCCACTATTATAGTTTGCAGCACCAATTGTGCTAATAGAACACACGTCGATCATAGAAGCATCAAATCTTTGAGTAAGATCTGGAGTAATCCAACTAGTTACATTTTGGTTCTTACCAAAAGTACCGGTCCAAATAAAATCACTAGAGTTTCCATCTCCACTTCCTTGAATCAATGATATATTACCAGCTGTACCTTCAAAAGAAGCATAACTTAAAGTGTACTCATAACTATTAAGAGTCGCCGTACCCGCAGTTAATGGCGAAGTAATATAGTGTGGATTTTGATTAGCAATGTCCATATATCTTGAGTAGACAAATTGTCCACGTCTTTGAGCAGATTGATATGGCGCATCTTCTAATAAATCATATGTTGAAATTTCAGTAGATGAAATGTTTTGGAACTGAATCGGTGCCAAATCGTATTTACCTTCCGTTGTGTAATAAGTATCAGACTCAACTTTAGTATCAATTGCAGTAGTACCTTGATCGTTAGTCAACGCGCCAAAACCATTTGTTGTAATAGTCGAAGCCGCGTTTGAAGACTTGTATGCTGGCTGGTTTCTATCACCAGTCAATCTAGATACAAGTTCAAGTTGAGTTGCTTTAGTGTTTTCTAAAAGTAGTTTAAATGTCTTAGTAACGATGTGTCCTTTCTTAACAGAAAGTTCAGCTACCTCATCAACATAGTAACCAGCAAAAATCTGATTAACTGTATTGTTCTTAACGATTGTTACTGTACCATCTTCTGCTTGAAGCTTAACTACCAATTCACCAACTTCAGCTTCAATACCCTCTTTAAGAGCTCTAATCTGATTTTCAAGTTCAGTCAATTTGTCAAAGACAGAAACTGGTTTTTGTTCTGGTGAAAGAAAGCCCGATGCAATGTTAGTTGCAGTGTGAGCATAATATGTTTCGTTAGCTGTAAAGCTTTCATCAACGTGAGTGTAAACACCTCTTGCTGTCAATTCGTCTGAGATTTTAACGGCTGCAACTTCAGCTAAGTTTTTCTCTACCAAATTGTCAAGATCCGTTGTATCGATTTCAGCTTCTGGGAAATCAACTGTGATTGGCTCTGACCAGTCACTAAAGATTGGGTTTGCAGGATAACCAGCTTCTGAAACTGACTTAACTCTAATTTCAACTAGTTCACCTTCATTAATAGCAATATCTAATTGGTTAAAGTTGATCTCTTGACCATCTTCAACTAGACTCTCTTTCCACTCAAATTTACCGGTGTCAGTATTTCTTGCACGATCTCTAACCTTGGTTCTAATCTCATTCCAATTTGAGAAGACCGCAGTCTTTTCTCTAGTGCCATCTGTAAATGGTAGTTGAGCAACTTCGCCTGCCTTACCACTCGTCGATAAGTATCTATATTGAATAGCAAATTGAACTACTTGTTGATCAGTAGTGTCTGCAACTTTCTTTGGAGATGGAACGGCCCAAAAACCTCTAACGCGATATTTAGGTGCAATGTTAGTAACGTTTGTGCCTGAAGCCAAAGATTGAATCTGATTTACAAGTGAGTTGTAGAGTTTAGTTTCACTAGCTCTTTCCTCGATAAGTGCATTTAATTCACTCTTGTCCTTGTCTTTTTGAATATCAGACTCATACTTCTTAGTAGAGATTTCAGTTCTCTTCTTAGCTATTGTATCGTCAAGCTTCTTAATTGTTTCTTCAACTGTCGTCTTATCCGCTGAAAGCTTTTTAATTTTATCAGCAGTATCATTTTGTGTTAAGTGTGAGTTGATCTGAACCACCTTAAAGTTTGAAGCTTCAAGTGTTGGAGCATCTGGAGTTACACCAACCGTAGCCGGTGGAATAGCGTCCTCTTTTAATGCTTTAATATATTGACCGAAATCAGCAACGTTGTCCTTGTAATAGTCATCTAACCTAATCTCTGAACCATCTTCTTGAAGAAGGATCATTTCGTTAGTATAGAAACCAATACCAGGTGACCAATTTTCTGCTAACATGCCAGAATCTGAATCAATCGCCTTAACAAATAAGAGGACTCTCTCGTTAAACCCTAAACTAATTTCAATGTTTAACGCAGTTGTGTTATATTTATAAATCGATAGTACGTCAGTGCCAATCTTAATAGGATCGTAACCCTCTACTAATTGAACTTCAATTTGACGAGTTGAACCATCAATTTTAGAAATCTTATATCTAGTGTTTCTGTTGCCAGAGTTAACCATTAACTCATCACCAACTTTTAACAATTCTGTTTGATCAAGATCTTTATCGTTATCAGAGTAAGTTAGTTTGTCAAGTGTGATTAACTTAACCGATCTTTTAACAGTTGTGCCTTCAACGATAACGTCTTTTTTAGCCGAATCAATTGACAATACATCAAACTTACCAATATATTGATTAACTCTATATGGTAGGTCTCTAACTTCTTCGTCAACGATATACGTTAAGTTATTATTAGCAATGTCTCTAAGTGCTGTGTAGTAATCAATACCTTCTTGGTTCTTATAGTTTTCCTTAAAGAACTCAACTGATGGCACGTTAGTAGAATCGAAAATAATTCTCTTAACTAAAACTCTTTCAGTGTCATTTGGAATTTGACCTGTAACGTTTAAAGTTGTAGTTAAAAGAGGGTTTAAAAAATCTTCAAAGAAATAGTTGCTCTTAGTAGTAAATGAAGATGGTCTGATTAGAGACGAAATATCATTTGCTGGAGCTTTTAATCTTGAAGTAACAATATTTTGATATGTGCCATCTGGCAATTTAATCTTAGTATTACCTTTACCCAATCCTGTTAAAGCCTTAAGATTAGTGTCTAATCTTTCTAGCTCTCGCTTCATAAACCCAAAAGAAGGTACATATACGGTCTTAGTTGTACCCTCATCAGTAATGACTTCTAATGGTACATCTTTTAAATCCGTAGTAATAGCTTCATTAATTCTCTCATAAATTTTTAATGAGTTAGAGTTAATTTCAAGAAGCTTCTTGAGCGAATTAGAAATTGAGTTATTAGTATTCATATTATCTTAAAATATCAGCTTCAAAGACATAATTTGTAGGATCAATACAAGTTATCTCTATATACGGTTTGTTTGTTATTAATTGAGTAACGTCAATGTCTGCTACAAGTTTATCAAAACCGGTTGATTTTCCAGTGTAAAACTTAATGTCATACCCATCCATGTCAATTGTATCAAATGCAACTTTAATGGTTTGACCTGCTTTCCAAGCATTGAAACTATCATCAATGTATATATTCAAGTCTGCATTAGGGCCTGTTAAAAATAGTCCCTTTAAACTCAATCTATTTGTGTAAGCCAATAACTTAGTCCAAACAGCAAATTTGTCTGCGCCGTTACCGTCATCATTAGCATCAAATAAGGTTGATCCACCCAATTGAACAGCTAAATATTGACCAATCATATTCCATAGCCAAACCTCATTTAAAGAGTAACCATATACAGTATTATTAACTTTAATTTTATTAGCAATTGATTTGTCAACTTGAGTACCTTGACCATTAAAAATAACATCAGTGTTATACTGTAATTCAACAGGAATGGTACCGTCAATTAGTTGGTTAATTTTATCATGTGCTTTAGTGATCAGATTAAGAAGCGCTCTTGAGTCTTCTAATTGAATAGAAGCGTTCTCAAAATCTGTTTCTAAAGTTTCTAATCTAGCAATAATTTCTTGAGCATCTTGACCATTTACAAGTAGTCCTTCCATGTCATCTAGTCTATCGACAATTGAAGAATATCTTGTGTTGGCCGCTAAAAGTAATTCAGTTGCATTCTCTAAGGCAGTCGTAGTATCCATAAATAGATCCATTGAGAATGTAGTAAAATCATTAACTGAAGTTTCTACACCGACATTATCGAGAGATGAGTTGAATTTTAAGTTTAACTTTAAAGAGTAAGCATTACCATTAAGGCCAGTAACCTCGTTTGGCTTATACTTAATTTGTTCGTGAATTTTTGTACCAGGACCAAACGCATCTTGAATATCATCAAGAATTAAGATACCATAAAGGTTAGTCGATCTATTTGCAGGCACTGATTCACTATAAAGATCGTAATAAACTAATACAGCGTTGAATCTAAAATCTTGACCCTTTTTAGCGTAGTCTAATAGTGACTTAACGTCTGGATCATTTTGAATCGGAGCATAATTAGCCGCATTAAAATCGATTTGAACACTATTTGTAGCATTCGTTTGAATATCATAGTATGCACCACTGTTTTGTGTATAAGCATCAACAATAGTATCAATATTGATGTTAGGATCTGGGTGCTGTTGTCCAGCTCTGCCTTCAATATAATCGCTTGCATACAACTTAGTTGCAGTTGTGTTATAATCGGTTGGCTTAAATAGGACTAGTGGTGTATAACCAACCGAAGTTGGTACATTAATGTAAACCTCGTGATAGGTATTGTCTTTATAAGTAATATCGTTTTCAGCGTCGATAGAACCAAGATACTTAACTACTTTATCATAATTAGAACCACCTAAGATTGCATTATCATTTTCAGCGTAGTTTCCTAATACGCTCTCGTTAGAATCAGTCGGCCTAAAATCAATAGCACCTAAGGCAGAAAGCCATTTAAAGAAGATTTTCTCAGCGTCTGATTGTAGAATGATTGGATCATAATCATCATCCCCTAAAAGAAGTTCTTCTAAGTTAAGTGCGTAATTTTGAAAGGTTTGTGCGAAGTCAACATTCGGCATCGAAGCAACATAAGACTGACCAGAAGCTTGTTTTAAATTAAGCTCATAATCAATCGTATTAGAACCGTTAACAGATTGGGTAAAGTCTGGTAAGTCCAGTAAAGCGTATTTACTAAACTCAAACTTAATATCTGGGTTGTTAAAGGCCCTAGTTATGTCTCTCGCTGAAGATGCGAACGCATACATCGTGCCACCTTGCGGCTGAGGTATTCTAACTAAAGGAGTAGCCATTTATCTTTTTATCAATTTTGTTTATTGGATTGTAGCTGCGTGCGAGCTAACTACGTACCATTTATCGCTAAAACATCTTAAAGTTACTGAAGAGTTTGCTGCATCTAAAGAAATAGAAGTAGCGCCTAAAGTAACACCTGCTCCGGTTAAAATTGAAACTGCAGCTGAAGCTGTAGATCCAACGATTACCGTTACTTCTTGACCGTCATCACCTGAAGGCAATGTAAAGGCCGCGTCAACAAAATAAGTTGAAGCTTCAAGTGTAGTCGGCTGCAAAGTTGCAGTCGGAGCAACTGTGGTACCTACAACACCGCTCTTAATAACTTTACCACCCATTGTGATAGCATTATTAAACGCAAAGTCAGTGTTGATAACGCCACCGTTACCATTAACTTGGAGAAGGTTTAAGTTGTTTTGCGAAACAGTAATAGCCGCTGTTGTAATATTAGAAACTCCACTTAAAACCTGAGTTGTTGGATTTAAGAGAGAAATTACACTAGCTAACTCATCATTCAATAACTCAAAATTAGTATTGATAATTGGTCTAGACGAAGATACCGAGTCAGTACCTAAGATTTCAGTAATGTTTGCCATTTTCTTTGTTTATTTTACTTTTAACATGTTTCGTTTTACAACGTTCTTATTACCATATGTGTCTTCCGCTTCAAGTTCAATAGAGTAGTACCCTGGATATTTGAAAATGTAGGTAAGCCACATATTATTATAGTATATATCAGTGATTTCTGGGTTAGTTATATTCTGAATTCTCCAAATAGCGTTCTTAGCGCCTGGAAATTTAGAAATATCAGTAGAAATCGTTACGTGAGTTGATCTTTCAACTTCAGCAAAACTCTTAAATACTCGAGTATCGTCCCATGTAGGATTGTAATGTACAACATGGGTTTCACCAGACACTGCTGAGTTACTAGATGGATTTGCTTTTACTATGTATACATTCGAGTAATCGTACGTATATGAGTATTCCCAACCAACTGCTAAAATAAATCTAAAAATATCTGAAGCTAGTGGATTTGTACCATCGATGTCCTCAAATACAACATTGTAATTAAACTTACTAATAATAGGATCTGTACTATCATTGAGTTCATTTATAACAGCATTCCAACCACCAATATCAGAATAACTTACTGGGCTTGGCGAAGTAATAGTGTGAGTTGCTGTAGTAATTTCTCTAGTAATTGGATTTGTATGCTCAATCACCAATTGATCACCTTGTTCAATATGATCTATTTTAAAGCTAGCCGTTAAATCAGAACCAACTCTCATAGCTTTCCACCATAAGTGCTTAGTGTCATTCCATCTAAAATCACATTCGTCCCATTGATATGGCCCAGTAGTTTCACTAAAACCATCTTCTGAGTAAATATCAAAGTATCTTCTAACTGTTGAGAATCTAACACCTTGATCATCTTCCATGTGAACGTAATTTGCTCTATCTAGAGTCAAATAAAGAGTAGCAATGCTATCATCAATTTTTGTCAAATTGTCTTGTGCAAAATCCCAATAGCCGCCGCTTTCTCTCCAGTCTAAAACTTTATCATTCCAAGTTGTGTCTTCTTTCCACTTGTAAATACCATAGAGTTCAAGTTCTTTAAGTCTAACGTCAACAAAGTCGTCCTTTCTATAATGTGACCTATGACCAAACAAGTCATATGTTCTAAACTCTACGCTGTACTTGCCACTATATGGTAAATTTAGAGGTAAAACTAAAAAGTCGTCGATTGGTCCTCTAAACGATTGATTATATCCTCGCTCGTGATTAGTAACTACCCATTCAACTTCATAAACCCAACGTTTCCACCAGTTTTCCCATGTTACTTTAAGATTTGAGTTAGCGTCCATTGCATCTTCCCATGTAAAGTCAGCCTCATCCCAAATATCATCAAATGTCAAAGTACCGTCTAAAGTTACAGGAGCACCGACAGGAATATTTTGATTATATGAGTGTAATTCTCTGTTATAGTAGGTTTCGTAAAATTCTTTATAGATCGATTTAAGCTCTATACGTTGTGCTTCAGTTAATTGATCTTCAGTCCCAGGAATCATGTTCAAGAATAAATCATAATTCGAAGTAGGATCATTTTGATCTAGCATTGACTTTAAAACCATTGAGGTGTCCTCGATAAAAATAGGACGCTCTTTGGGATGCATTTCAAATTTAATATCATGCCCTTCACTAAAGAACCCAATACCATTTTGAATGTTCCAAACATTTAAGTTTTTCTGAGCAAAATAATCACCTTCACCGGTAATATCAATAATTTTAGCATTAAGAGGTAAATACTCTCGTTGTAACTTATTTTTTAGCCCATATAATTTAATAATAACCTCATCTGGTGTGTAATCAAATACCTCATCAACATTAGGAATATCCCAGTAATCAAAGGTGCCATTAGGCTCATTTAATCTGTAAACTAAAGAGAATCTACTTGTCTTTTTAGTTGTGTTACTAGGTACTTTGAAACGCATCTTCTTGCGAATCATCTCACCTCTCTTAGATGCATTTGGCACCGGCACCGCATAGAGTTTACCAAAGCTATTGCTTGATTTATCTACATTGATCCAATACTCTTTAAGTGTAATTCTATCATAGCCAAAAAAGTCGATCGCATTTAAAATAGCTTTATATGTGCCAACGAAAGGCTTAATGTTATGGAGTTCTAATAAAAGCTCCTTTCTTTTTTGATTAAGTAATACATAATCTGGTGACATTTCACTAATGTCATGATCTTTAAACAATAAAAAGTCACCTTCATCTAAAGTAGCGCCAAAGTTTTGAAGTAATGTTTTAAGTCTTTCATCTTCAGCTTCAACCTCACCATAAAATTGAATTGAGGCAATTAGAGTTTCTGTCCCATTAACTGATTCATAAACTTCTAGTGTTCTTGTGTGTGGACCCTCTATTTTAGAGCTAAGTGCTACATTTACTTGAAGTGCTACATTTTGCTTTGTGTTTACTTCTCTAACACCATTCGTATCAAACCCTGGAGAAACTGAACTATCAATTAGATCATGTCTAACCTCGGTAAGATTTTCTATTTTATACATGCCGTCATCTAACTTAGCTGAGTATAAGATAATATCTTCAGAGTCGGCTAAATTACCTTGTTTCCATTTAAAAACAAATTGAGTTGGATCTACAGATTCGGCAACTGGTGTGTTTGGTGTTAAATCGCCTAAATACTTACACTCTTCTAAAACAAAAAGGTTGACAGTTTCATATAATTGCACAGAAACTTCAGGCATGTAAATTCTACCGGCCCAAATACCTTGTGAGTTTTTAACCAAGTTTAAATCTGTGGTTAACCCATTAAAAAATCTTAGGTTATTGTACATTATCTAATGTATTTGTCGTCTTTTTTCACAGTGTAGTTTTTATAACTCTTTAAAACTTTAACACCCTTTAATAGATTAAAAATATAATCATCTATAAAAATTAAAAAGTCATTTAATGTTTGATTTCTAATAATGTGTCTTGAAAGCATTCTAGCTAAAAAGGGCTCATTTGTGTAATCATAACCAATATTTAGCCTATCATCTTTTCTAGATTTAGCATTATCATAAACACGTGTTTTCTTATATAAAAATAAATTATCAAACATTATCTAAGTGCTTTTCTATTTCCAGCCTGTACTCTAGTGTAAATTGTTCTAGGCACAGGATTTCCGTCGAAGTTAATACTTAATGCAGCTTCAGCGTTGATCAATACATCGTCAACGATTTCATCACCGTCTCTGTCTTGCCATCCGCCTCTAAATACAGCAACTTCTTCTTTTTCCATAATAATATCACCCCATTGATCAAGTCCTTTGACTGTTTCTGGAATAATAGTTGTTTCATCAACTGTCACCGTTTCAACCTCTTCAATACGCTTAAAGAAAACATATTTTTGTTTACCATTACCGACCGTTTCCAAAGTTACAGGCTCTTGTGGTACCACAGTTGTAGTTACAGATTCAAAGTAACCAAGTCTTCTAGCAGTCTCTTCAGTTTCTGAAATAAATCTAACGTTAACTGCATCAATACCTTCAATCTCTTCTAAGATATACACAATATCAGATTTTGGTAATTTATCTCTTCTAGTAATATTTAATAGATATGTACCGATACGCTCTCTAATTTCAGTTGCAAGTTCTTCTTTAGTGAAACCTTCAAAGTATCTAATGTTTACATCCATGCTGTACTTTCTAATTTGAGGTTTAACAAAAACAACTTCAGTAGTTACCATTTGTTGGCCGCTATCCTGAAGTACTTGGTACATTTTATCATACTCATTTTGATCAAAGAACATTTCTTGTTGTGGAATTGAGAAATAGTCTTGGCCACTTGCCAATTTCTTTCTAACATCAGGCACTGCGAAAATATAGATCACGTTATCGTCATCTAGGTATTGATCATCTGTTGTATTATATGCATCAATATATGAGAATAAACCATATCTTGATAGGAAATATTCGTAATTATCAGGCGTTGCTAAAACAAACGATTTACTAGCAAGTGGAGTCATAACTTTAGTAAAGACAGTTGACTCTTTATCAGCGCCCATTTTTGGTGAAGACGTAATGATTACATCTAAGAATTGGTTAAGATCATGCATTTCGCCCAATGAATCTTCACCTTCAGCATCCCATTTAACAGTTAAGTCTGCACCATCAGGTAAGTTACCAGTTGGTCCAACATGCTTAACATATTCAACTTCTATCTCAGAACCTTTTGGAGGCATCATACCAAACGCTTCGTTACCAAAATAAATGTCTAAACCTCCAGAAATACCTGTTTTAAGTAGGTAGCCTTTTTCATTTCTTTGCAAATCATAAAGTGATTCGTGTTTAGTCCATTTTTCACCATTAACACTTACGCTTACCTTGCTGTGATCAGAAAGGCCTCGAGTTTGTACGTTAAATGATTGTAATGCTGTACCTAAACCTGTAAACTTTTGTGATTCAAATTCACCTTGAATAATAGCGGTTTTAATTGATAATTTATTAGTTTTTTCTAGTCTAAATCTATCTTTATCGGTAAGTAGTGTATACATTAAACCGTTTGCATCAAACTTAAGTTTAGCTCTAGAGTCAATTGTTAAACCAGTACCTGCGATTTTACTAAAATCTGCGCCTGGCTTCCATCTAAATTCAATTTCACCTGTCGCTGCAAAGCCTCTAGTCGCATCGTGACCAGTCAATCTCGAAAGTCCATAAATAGACTCGGGTTGTTGAGCAGTATAAATGTTTTGTTCAACTGTAGCATCTTCGATATAGAACATAATCAATTCAGCTATCTCAGATAAGACTGAAAGAATTTGAGCAAATGGAGAAGCCTCAGTAAAAAGTGTGTTTGCACGCTTATAGACCCTAGTAATATAGGTTCTAGCATCGTCTCTAATTTGAGATGCAGAAGATCTAAGTGTGCTTAAAAATTTTAATTCAGCCATTTTACCTAATATTTATTTGTACTAAATACTTACTATCTATTGTAATATCTATGTACGCAATGTCTCTAACTTCACCCTTAAAAAAGCTAACTTTAGAAACAACATTATATTTGCCTGCCAACGGGCAGTAACTTCTTATTTGAGAATCTATTACATTTTTAATAGCCGACTCAGTTTGATTTAATTCGTAAATCATATCTTCTAATGCACAACCAAAATCAGGTGATCCTAAAACATCGCCAGTATCGGTAAACAGTGTCGTCTCAATTTGAGTAATTAACTGCTCTATCTCACCGTTGTTTTGAACTTGATCAGTTTGATAGTTAGGGTCGCCTATGTATTTAATGTAAAATTCCATTTATATATGTATCTGATTTTTTTAGCTGTGGAACATCCAATCGACCCCTTCGTCACCTTTGATTTCTTCCTCAATTGCAGCTAATTCTTCATCGCCCATATCCTTGATGGCGCCATAATCAAACTCAACATTACCAGGTAGTGCGAACTTAAAGATACCTAGCTTAGCTCCTAATGACTGTTTGATCTTAGCACTAATATATCTAAAGAAAATTTCATCATCGTAAAGGGCACAGTCTGGTAAAGTTTCATAAACCTCTAGAATAACATCACCCTTAGGTGTATCACCCATAAACTTAAGCTCACCTGTTAATCTTGAATATTGATAAGAAATAGGATTTTCAAGAATCATTCTAGACATATCAGCTAAACTGGCATTTAGAACATAGTACTGTAATTCTTCCGCAGCTTCAGCTGGGCCTGAACCATCGTACATACCTCTAAATAACATTTTTTCAATAGCAAAATCAGCACCACCTTGGAATCTCATATCCATTCCCATACCAGTCGAATTCCAACCACTGGCCAAATCATGAACACCATAGACTGAATAAACAGCACCGCCACCGTCAACACTGGGGCCAGGTAAGTTTAATGTACGATTATTTTTAAAGTACTCGCTACTAAAGACACTATTTGGAATGTGGTAATAGTTTTCTTTTACTGAATCCTCATATTTTTTATAGAACCATTTTTTAGCTCTTTTAATAATGTTAACAACCTCTCTTTGTGGTAAATTAACAGGGACCATACAAGCGCCGGTAATCTCATCACCAATTTCGGTTAAAAACGCATTCAAACAGTTTTCACCAAAATCTCTAGGAGTAGTTAGATTATTTTCGCTACCGCTTCTAATTTCGCTCATCTTTTATTTTATTTTTTTACTTACTACCACTTCAGTAGTATCATCTATTCTCGCCTCTTTGCCTAAGAAACCTTCTCTATAAATACCTCCAACCATTTTGCCTTTAAAGACGCCATCTCTACCGAATACAAAACAATTGGTTGCAGTTACACTACCGTGAACATAGCACGATTCGACCTTACTGTCTTTTATTTCAGCGCCTTGATACATGTTACATCTTACAAGCATAGAGCCTTCAACTGTACCGCCATAAATAGAAGCATTCATTACATTACCTCTAATTTCACAATCTATAAATTCAAAACCATCGATGTTATATGCAGTGTTCATAACTCCATCTTTAACCTGAATTGTTGAATAATCAGAGTCATAATTAATTGTACCAGCTTCTAAAGATCCGTCAACTATGAGATTTAATACTCTTTCTTTAATACGATCCCACTGTACTTTAATGATTTGATCATTATCCTGAAGGTCTACTAAAAGATTAATCTTAGGCCAATACTTATTAAGTTTCTTATAGTCTCTAAGCATCTCAATAAGTGGTAAATTCTTGTTTAAGATTCTTTTTAATTCTATTCTATTTTCAGGCGTAAATCTTGGATCATTACATGAATTCCAAACCTGTAAAATAAAACGATCTAAGAGGTGCAAAATGGCTTCTTTTTTCTCGTGATAATTTTCACCACCTAGGTATCTAAACTCTAAATAGTTCTTCTCTTTTTTAGAGAAGTTAATGCCGTAATACTTTGTGTCAGCAAACTTAAAGTTATTAGGTTCAATGTGATCTTCGTCAAACCAGTATGCCTCTCTTTTTGGCATAATCCACTTAATACTTTTAGCATATGTAGAATTTTCACGATTAGGGAAGAATTTGTATATTCTAGCCTCATCAAATTCCAAGATAAATTTTAGAGTGTTCATCTTAGAAATCATTGTAGGATCTTCTAAGTACTGATTATCAAATGAAACATTTAAGTGAATACTGGCTCTATCATTTGTATAGCCATTCTCTTTGATCCAATTAAGCATCTTAATGATGACAATCCTGGTATTTCTATAAGGCATTGCACCCGTAACCAGCTCGATGAGTCCTTTACCGCCTGACATATCAGGTTCCAATTTAAAGACTTTATCATCAGGTTGAAAGTCTGAATGAGCTTTATCCTCTAATTGAATCTTTCTTCCCAAAAGTTCAGATAATGACTTTTTGGTCTCTTCTAACTCTAGGTTGGAATAAAACTCGAACTCCACACCAACAAGCGCAGAGTTCAAGAGTTGTTCCCTAGTAGAATTTTTATTTAGCTTTTGCATCTAAGAGTATGATATTACCGTTTGGATTATATATCACACTCTCGTTCGAGTTACTCAGGCATTTTAAGAAATACCTTCATAGCATCTTCGTCAATTCTAGTAATTTGTACAGTGATGTCATCGCCTGGTTTAAAAACAGACATTGTGTCTTCCCCTAGTTCACTTACATGAAGCAAACCAGTTACACCTTCTTCAATCGTAATGAATAAACCGTAATCTTTTTTAGTCTTAACTTTAGCTGAGACTGTAGATGGCATTTGATAGCGAGAGTTGATATTCATCCATGGATTATGTGTAACTTCAGTCTTTTGAGTTAACGTAATCTTTTTGTGATTAATAATATCTTTAACTTTAAATCTAATTTCATCACCTGGTTTAATTTCTCTAGCCTTAAACTTAGCCATTGTTTCTTGATCTAAGTCATTAGAGTGAATCATCCCAGTCAAACATTTATTAAACTCTACAAAGACACCATATTTGGCAGTTCCTGTTACATTACCAACTTGCTCGTTTTCGATATTTTGTTTAAGATCTTCAATTGCATCTGGAATTAGGGCTTGTAAATACTTTCTGTGTGAAACTACTAATGTACCTCTTTCTGGTGAGAAACTAACCGGAACAACATACATCTCAGTGTCAACAATAGATGAGAAGTCATGTAGTTTATTAATTCCAGCTAGTGAACCTGGCATAAAGCAATCAATGCCTTGAATTCTAACAATGTAACCACCATTTTCGATCATATGAGAAACTCGACCGACCCAAGCTGTATCGCCTGATTCAACACCGTCTCTAAGATCCATAAATACCTTTTGCTTAACACCACCACTAATAGATCCACTAATGTGTTCACCTGGCTGTACGTTAGTAATTAAGACTGCGGTCTCTTCACCAACAGACATTTGCTGTACTTCTGGTGTTTCTTTACCGTACTTAACATAAACAAGCTCTCTGTAACCAATGTCGACACTAATCCATTCTGTGCTAATACCAAAAATAGTTCCTTCGTGAATTTCACCTGGCAATACCTTAGTTTTGATATTGTCGTAGTTATCTACATTGCTGTAAATATCATAAAGTTCTTGGGCATAAGATTCTCTAGAATAGACTTTATCGCCCTTTCTAGTACGAATGTGTGGATTTGGTTTTCTAGTGTGAGATGGACAAGTTGCTTCATATGCTTCCCACATAAAGTTACCATCTGCGTCGTAAAATTCTGAATCTGTTGTAGATTGATCCTCCTTGTTTTTTAGTTGATCAATGTTATCGATATTTTCAGCTACTCTTTCTTCTACCTTGATGTTGAGTTCTTTAGTTTCGGCTGTAGCCTCTCCGATTCTAGCTCTTTTCTTTTTTTCAGTCATTATTTTTTATATTAAAGGTGTAACATAATATATATCTCTTCACTTTTTAGAACACGACGGGTACAAAACCAACCATAGGCACTGGGCCAATTGGTGTTGGGATACCACCTAAATAGATTAATTTAAACTCTAATAAGTGCATTGCATACGCAAAAGACAGAGCTGTTGCCACTGCAATTGCTGGTGGTTGAGGTACTGGCAATTGACTAAATGTTTTACCAGTATTCCAAGCCCTTCTTAGGTTATTAGCTAATCGTTTTTTACCACCATAATAAATCGGTATATAAATACCAGTTAGAGGTGGGGGAATTAATGCAGGTGGCATTGAAGTAAGAGGTTGAAATGGTTTTACAATACACAAATACCAATACGTGATAGTTATTTGTGCTAATTCTTCGTATGGATCTCCACCTGGCCAACTATATGGTATATCGTTTTCAGGTTCATTAGCATCACATTCTTCAGCTTCTTGCTTTGCCTTTTCTGTTTGATAATATTGAAACTTAAAAAGTGTTCCACCCGTTTTTGGATCTATTGCTAAAAATTGATTTAAAGCCGCTTCAGGATCAGAAGCATCTGGACTAATACTACTTACAGCTGGTGGTATTTTAGACCATTTATTTTCGTATTCATTTTTTACATACTTAAGATCAACATAAGACGTGTCTTTATCCCACCATATAATTTTATAATTATCAATAATTACATTAGTTTCTTCTCCGTTTGCAACATTATTAGTAGCATATGTGTAAAACGTTTTTTGAGCATCTCCATCATATGTAAAAAATGTTACTACATTATCAGTTAATATTTTAGGCCTTTTACTTTCAACTATTTCTGTTTTAGGTTGACCGTCGTCACCAATAGACTCATATGTACCTTTTTCTCTATTATAAGAAACCTGTATTTTATATGGATCTAATGAACATAATTCTTCTTCACTAGAGCTTGGTTTTGGCATCGGCGTTGCCGCCTTTCTACCCCTAGACACCCTTTTATATAAATCTAGTTCAATATATGTATAAATAACATCACCTCTCCAATCTTTTTCTATAACTTCATATGCCGGAAAAACAGTGTCCATAGCCTCTTTAACTACCCTAGAAACACCGTCTACTATAATTTCCCAATTGTATCCTGCGTTTTGAATATCGTTTATAACACCGTTTCTAACATTAGGATATGGCCATCTTTGTCTCAAGCTATAATTTGCACTAGCAATTTCATACTCTGTTAAATCTTTATAGTTTTGTTTACCCAAACTAGTAGCCCATCTAAGATACTTAAATTGATTATCTTTATTACTTATAGTATCAAATTTCTGTAGAATTCTATTTGCAAATATAGCTATAATATCATCATTTGATTCGTTACCATCTAAACAATGAAACTCAAAAAACTTAAACTTAAGTAAACCATATTTAGGATCGTTTTTATGATCTTCAATAAATTTATTAAATTTCTTAATTCTTTTCTTTTCTTCTTCTACTGGATCTGGTGGTTCGACTGGTTCTGGACAAAGTAAATCTGCATAGTCTGGATGTGACTCTTTACCCATTGAAATAATATTACCATCTGCATCCTTTTGATCCATTAAGGGTAAATCACCCTCTTTTAACATCCTCTCAAATACTAGGCCATACCCGTTTTTTAAAAACTCTTCGGCTGCTGGATTATTAATGTGAAATGCACCAACCGGAGTTTGAGC
>Ga0222718_10000812_pt1 | contig 32107 bp, 34 predicted proteins | sample C33_27DmetaG_FD_165045 | JGI IMG/M metagenome (GOLD analysis project Ga0222718, IMG submission 165045) | Estuarine water microbial communities from San Francisco Bay, California, United States - C33_27D | ecosystem: Environmental > Aquatic > Marine > Unclassified | place: USA: California...
TTTGCCAGCTCTCTCCCTACGGTGGACTTGCCTGCCCCAGCCATTCCTATTAGTGATATTGAATTTTTCATTTTTCGTGCTGTACTATAAACCTTTCTGAGTTAAATTTTATAAAAATATAATACAAAGTTACATTTCAATGAAAAATAAATTCTTGCTCCTCTTACTAATGACGCCCTCGTTGTATGGGGCGACAAAACTAATTGTTCTTGGCTCAGGGACACCCAATCCTGATCCTAATAGAGCTGGATCAGGATATGCGGTAGTTGTAAATGAAACTCCCTATTTAATTGATTTTGGACCTGGCATTATTCGAAGAGCCGCATCTATGTCTCCGCCTTGGGGCGGAAAAATTGAAGCCATGACAGTTAAAAATTTTGAACATGCATTCTTAACTCATATCCATTCGGATCATTCTGCTGGCTTAGCTGATTTATTGCTGACTCCATGGATAATGGGAAGGGATAGTAAACTAAACCTATTCGGTCCGAAAGGACTAGAGCAAATGGCATCCTCTACTCTTGAAGCCTTTGAAGATGACATTAATTATAGAATCTATGGGACTCAACCATCTAACAAGATAGGGTATAAATATAATTTTCATCTACTTGCTGAAGGACTAATCTATGAGGATGAAAATATTTCTGTCGAGGCATTTACAGTGCCGCATGGCAGTTTTGATGATGCTTATGGATTTCGATTTACTACTAAGGATAAGGTTATAGTGTTCTCAGGTGACACAGGCCCATCTAAAACATTAGAAAAATTCGCTGCTGGAGCAGATATATTAGTTCATGAGGTTTACTCAAATGCAGGATTTCTAAAAAAAACAAAAGACTGGCAGATATATCATCAAGGGCATCATACCTCCACGTTTGAAGTTGGCGAGATAGCCTCTAGAGCAAGACCAAAGCTATTGCTTTTATCACATATACTATTTTGGGGTTCCACAGCAGATGAGATTCTCAAAGAAACACAATCAACATACAAAGGTCAAATAAAGATCGCGGAAGATTTGATGATTATCGAATAATGGTGGAGCTACGCGGGATCGAACCGCGGACCCCCTGCTTGCAAAGCAGGTGCTCTCCCAGCTGAGCTATAGCCCCACACGAGGGAACAATTGTACAAGATATCTTTTGCAGTGCAACAGACCATTGTGATAATTGGTTATGAACTCACAAGGGATTGATAATGCCCAAAACTTGAAATATATTAGAACTTAGGGGTAAAAATACCTTCAAACTTGGGAGCTTGGGGAAAGAAAATTACCATGTTTTCTCATCATCAATCCTTCTTGAGATAGGTTCCTCAAAGGAGGCTACCTTAAACCCTTGTTCGTCTTAGGGAATATGTATGAAGGGTTCAGAGAGTAAAGCTACCACAACTTTTTTTACGATAGCCCCCATTGAGAAATTAATTAAAACTTATAGCTGAATCCTATTTTATATGTTTGAGGTTTTTGCGATCTGGCACCATTTTTTGGAGCTCTAGCTGCTATATCTTCATTATCAGTAGCATTTTCTAGGACACCATAAATATCTATGTTCTTATTAACTCTCTTCCTAAGAGATAAATCGATGTAACTGTAAGCCTCAATGTTTTCATAGGCGCCACAAGCTGCTGTAGAACACGAGCTGCCATGATCTGCCATTCTCATGTATCCACTCCAACCGCTGTCAGTAATAAATCCTGCACTGATAGCCAAAACAGAACTAGGGATGTATGGCAAATCATCGCCAGATGCTACAACTCCAAAGTAATCACTATCAAAACTGTTATCAAAAGTTGCGTCTGTTGATGTGTATGTAATTGCAATTGGATAATTTACAGCATTTTTCTGTACAACCCATGATGCATCAACCTCTACACCTGATACATCAACTTCACCGCCACTAAAGGTATCACCTGCATCACAATCACCACCTGATGAGTTTTTACACTCTGCAACTAAGTTTGCATAATCACTTGCGAAGTAAATCACTTCAACGGCAGTTGCTTCTTTGTTGTACCTAAAACCTAGCTCCATATTATCTGCTTCTTCAGCATCTCCATTGAAAACAGGTGACATTCCTTGATGGAAGCCTGCAACAAGCTTAAGATTTTCACTTACATCATATGTCGCACCAAAACCTGTAGTTGAATAATCTCCGCTTGATTTTTTATTATTGTATTTAACATCTTTGATAGTTCTTGTTGGCTTCGCATCGCTCCATCTATTTTCAACCTTGTCATAATCCTCAGATCTATAACCAAGTGTTAATGTCAACTTATCCATGGTGATGGTATCTTGCACAAAATATGACGTAGCGTCGGTTTCTCTGAGTCTGTTGTTGTTTCCTGTCCATCCAGTGCTGCATGGAGAAAGAGCAGAATTCTTCCCATCAGCACTTTGGTCAAAGCACTCATAGTTTTGTAACCTACTTTCATAGTCTTCCATGTCCCTATAACCGAATGTTACAGAATGATTTCCAATATCTGTTGATAATTGAAATTGAATACCTTCATTGGCATAAAATCTATTGTTGTGCTTAAGCTTAACTTCTACAGCTCTAGTGCCATCAAGAATACCTTGGGCGTCAACATTTCCATTATTGGCTGCATCAATTACATTATTAATTCCATTGCTTATACCAAAAGCTATACCATTGTTGGCCTTGTCAACTTTAAACCAGTCTCTGTGATAATCATTGCTCCATGAAGTTGCGATAACATTAACATTACCGAATGAACCTTTATAAGTTATTGATTGTTGTTCACCATCATTCTTCATTTGATCATATTGGGTCATACCATAACGAATTCTTGGATTCTTATTAAAGCTTGACTGAGATAGACCTACGTAGGTTTGATCAGAGCTTTCATCCAAGTCAAGAAGCTTCAAGACAACCTCATGATTGCCAGATGTATATCTAAATTTGGCTAGTAAATCTGACTTATCAAAGCCTGTATCACCACCAACATTTGCAATTGAATCGAAACCATCTGTTGAATGCTCGTGAACTTCGACCATGGCCCCAAATGTACCATTATCTCCACCCAGGACTGCATGAGTTCTCATCATTCCATTATCACCTAACTCTTGAACGAACTTTCCTTTGCCCTCTGTTGGAATCGGTGTGCTAATTAAATTCAATGCTCCACCAATGGTGCTAGGACCTTGAGTGATGGCTGAAGGCCCTTTCAAAACTTCTACTGAATGGATTCTACCGGTAGTTGGGAAATAATATGCTGATGCAGATGTATAAGGGGCTGGCGCAACTAAGACACCATCTTCCATAATTGTAATTTTCGAGGATCTATCTAAGCTGGTTCCCCTAATAGAGATATTTGGTCTCAGCCCATAACCATCTTCTGTTCTAAAAAAAACACCCGGTACGGCTGATAAAATTTTGTGAATATCTGTATCAATTGTCTTTTGTAAATCTTCATTTGAAATAACAGTTCCTGAGCCTGCAATCCTTCTTGCATCTGCTTTTGTTCCAATGATACTAACTGATTCAATTGTTTCAATATCGTACTCAACTGCAAATGCAGGAGCAAAGAATAGGATTGTTAACAATCCCATAATTAAAAGGTTTATTTTTGTATGCGTGTTAGGCCAATTTTCCATCTTTATCTCCTTGATGAATGCTCAAGAAGACATCAGGTCTAATTAAGAATGATAATGATAATCATTCTCATTTAGATTTACAAGACTTTTTTTCCTTTTTTACTTATTTCCTTTAATTGCGAAATAAAGCCCCAGTGCGAATATAAAAATCTGCTCACTCATAAATAATTTTTGAGTAATAAACCAATCGGAATGAGCTAAGTAAAATGCTCCTATCATGATTACTACTACTGCGCCTCCGCCAAGCCGAGTTATAAGATGTCCCGCTGAGCCAAGAAATCCGCCTAATATTACAGCAGTACCTGCAACAACCTCTCCAACAGCAACGAGACTAGCAATAATTTCAGGTGCGGCTATTCCCATACTTTCAAACCAGGTGACCATCTTCTCTGGAGGCAAAGGAAATTTTCCTAAACCATGCAGAATAAACGAAACTCCTAAAACCAATCTTAAAATCCACGGCGCCAACCCCTCAAAGGGTTTAGCAACGCTATCTAAATAATTTGAAATGCTCATATAACCTCCTTTTTAATTTATTGTAGCTGAAGTCTTATTAAGAATTGCAATATTTCAAACTATCCCTATATTTATACTCATAGGAGATAAATATGTTTAATCCATTGAAAATGGCAGGCGATATGAAGGGCATGGAAAAAATGCTCAAACCCGCCTTAGAAAAATTTATGCAAGAATCGGGTTTTGTGAAAGAATCTGAACTAAGAAAACTTGAAAAGAGAGTTGAAGAATTAGAAACTAAAATTAAGAATATTTAGTTATATAAATTAAAGCTAGGTATTAATCAAAGGGTTTAAAGTGACTCTGTCAGGGATCTTATCTGCTCCAGGGACTTTTCTAGCAACAAGAAAAGGTTTCAATGCTTCAACGGCTTTAGGCTCATCATAGTGCCCGATGCCAGGATGAAGATGATGAATAAAATGAAGCTGCATTGAATGATTAAAGAATCTTGGCATCCAATGAGACCAGAATCTAGTATTTTGATATCTTCCAGTTGTAGTTCCAAGGTGAGGATAATAAGAAAAAAAGACCGTTGTATAAACTGAGCCTATCTTAGCGGGCAACCACCATAGCAACAAAGTCTCAAATGGAAAAATAATAACCATAACTAATGGAGCTGCTTTGTAAAACAGAGCAATCGGAATTGCTTGGTGGAATGAATTCACAAATGCTTTATCGTTTTGAAAAACCTCAAGGTACTTATCAAATTGGACTGTTGAACCATCTAAAACATTTTTAATAACTTTTAAAACAGAGGTATTGTGTGCATTTGCGTAGTCAGGATCTCTTTCTGGATCATTGGTATATGCATGATGCTTCATATGCGTGATCCTTAAAATATGGTAAGGAAACTTCAAAGTAATAAGTGTAATGTGACCAACTAGACCATCAAGCCATCTGAGTTTAGGATTTCCTCTAGAATAATTTCCATGCTGAGCTTCATGGGAGGGCAAATAAGCAAAACATGCACATAGACTTGCGATGAAGAATCCTACCCATAAATCTAGCAAACCATTCAATACTAATGGCCATAGAGAAAGCCATAGGGCTGCCTGCCCTAATCCAATTAGAATCATTTCCCACTGAAATCTTTGAGAAAAACTTTTGGCAATTAGCTTTTCTTTCTCAAATGAAAACTCTGCAGCAATTTCTGGTGACTCTTTCAAAGCCAAGCTCCTCTAATCTTTGCAGTAAGGCCAATAAGGGCCCCTAATCCAAATGCTAATCCCCAGGCGTATGAAGAGCCACTTAGGATATTGAATTTTTCAAGGATTTCATTAAAGATACTTCCAAGGAAAATTAAGCCAAACCAAAGCTTACCCCAATTAGAAATGTGATTTAAAAACTTTTCTACCAACATATGTTGCTAATTATGAACCCAAAAGTGATATCTTGTCATTATTATTTTGCATCAAAGCTCTGCATAATTGTATGAAGCTTAATATCAAATATAAGAGCAGAGTTAGGGGGTATTGTAGGCCTTCCCTCTTCTCCATATGCCAAATCCGGATGAATAAAAACTCTCCAAAAATCTCCCTCTTGCATGCGAGAGATCAGCTTTTGACATCCGGGAATTAGTTGAGAGAGTTGAATGGTTAAGGGCTCTCCAATATCAATAGAGCTCCAAAATACAGTTCCATCCATTAAGGTTCCATGAAAATCTGCAGTAATTGTGTCTGATAGCATTGGGCTGGATGAATTTCCTTGAGGAGATTCTAGAATCAAATACTGAAGACCTGGTTCAATTTCAATAACTGAAGAATTTAATAAATTTTGCTTAAGAAAAAATTCGCTCTGTTGTAAATTCATTTCTAAATTTGATGGCTGACTGCAGCCAAGCATTAAAATAACTATGGATAAACTGATAAATATATTTTTCATCTTCGAATTATGACAAAGATTGAGTCTAATTACCTATAGGCGCTATGTTATTTAAAACCTTAGAAAGAGAAATGCTCCAAATCTCCTCTAGATAATCAATAAATTTAATCCATGAAATCAATCCATCCATTTGAGAAAATTTGCTGTTAGCTTTGTATCCCTCTAAAAGCTCACTTATTTGACTTTGATTCAATTCAAAGCTCCTCACTAAAGATGCTATATCAAAGCAGGGGTGGTTCAGTCCTGCATATTCCCAATCTAGGAAATAATATTTGTTATTCCAAAGTAAATTTTTTTGATGTAAGTCATTATGAGAAAATACTTTTTGTGTCCCGTCTTTCACTAATTCCTCGTATAAAGTTATGGCATCTTTAAATAAGAGTTTTTCGGAAGGCCCATCGAGCAATGTCTGATATAAATCCATTGAATTAGAAAATATATCTATTGTGTTCTTTGGGGTTGGAATGCAATGAAGTGAGCGTAAAGATGATCCTAGATCATATAATGAATTTTGATTTGATTCGTTTTGAAAAAAATTTGGTTCTGTTCCCACAATGTACCTCCAAATCAAAATACCTGCTTCAGTATCAGAATAGAGAATTTCTGGCGCAAGGTCTAAATGATTAATGCTTTGAAGTATGCTGACTTCATTTAGTCTATCAAAAGCTAGGTGTGAAGCAGCCTCAAGATCAAATCTAATGATTGATTTTATATTGTTGAAGACACACAAATAAATTTTTGTGATTGGGCTTGTAGATATTTCTTTACCTAAAGTGCAATTTCCAGGCACCGACTCAATTCTCTCAAGTACTGAGCGCATTATCCTCTTGAAGTTTTTTGCTCCATGAGCGGTAGCCGTAAATTATTATTATTATGTAAATTCCAAATAAAAATGCAGTCGGAAAAAGGTCTCTTGAAATAAATAAAAAAATTGAGATTGAATCAATAACAAGCCAATATATCCAATTTTCAAGTAATTTTTTTGCGACCATGTAAGTTGCCACAACCGCTCCCCAAGTAACCAATGCATCTAAAAATGGCAGAGCTGCATCAGTAAAAAATCTGAGGATTGTTGCTGAAATAATAGAAAGTATTAAAACCATAGAGGTTGCAAACAAATGTTGTGATTTATTCCAAGTATTAACTACAAAGTCTGAGGTATTACTTGTCTTTGTTTTCCATTGTGACCAACCGTAAAAACCCATAAAGACATAAAAAATTTGCAAATATGCCTCCATGTACAATCCTGCTGAATGCATAATAAAGAAGTATAAAACCGAGCTAATAATTCCGCAGACCCAACATAAAATATTCTGTTTGACCGCTAAGACAAGATATAAGATTGCAAGAACTACCGCTGTAATTTCGATCCAATTCTGAAAAATATAATTAAAAATCATATCTTGCTGTAAAGCCTAAATGCTTTGGATCACCATGTCGCTCGTAAAGAGTGTCCTGGAAGTCAGGAGCTTCATTTCCAAAATAAAAACCACGAACCGAATAATATTCGTCAAAAACATTTCGAGCCCAAATAGAGTATGTCCAGCGTCCGATTGAATAATCATAATTTATATTTGTTAATGAATATGAGCTAGATTGATTATCGTGAGAATCAGAATAATAAAAGCTGCTTTTGCCAACTAAATCGATCGATAAAGATGCTCTATCTGTTATAGACCAACTAATTCCTAATGCAAAACTTTTTTTAGGTGCATGCGCTTGAGCTCTGCCTTCCAAATCAGGTCTAGACTTCCAATTATTTATATCTGTTTGCAGCAGGCCAAATCTTGAAAAGAAATATACAGACTCGGATAGCTCCACATCAAGATTAAGCTCTACTCCTTTATTTATTGCTTCTGCGGCATTCTGAGTTAGAAAAGAGAAGGTATTTGGATCCATTGGATCAACTTGGGTAGAGATTAAGACTTGCTGATCATCTCTATCAGAATAAAAAATTACAGCTGAAACATTCATCATTTTGTTCAAGAACTGAGAATTAAATCCAATTTCGTAATTCGTTAAAAATTCAGGATCATAATATAAGTTACTATTATTAGATTCTGGTGCTAGGCCAAGGTTAAGGTTAAATCCTCCTTGATTAAAACCTCTGGCAATACTCAGAAAAATATTAGAACTATCACTTAAATTTTTATTAATAGAAATTTTTCCTCCAGACATTTTATCTGAAGGGTTAAATAGCTCGCCTAATGAATCTTCGTATTGTGATTCATAATTTTCCCATCGAGCGCCAATTGAAAACTTTAAAGATTTATTTATAAAGTAATCTAAATTTCCAAAAAGTGAGAAACTTTCAGATGAAAATTTGCTAGAAAATAGAGACTCACTAAAATAAGGACCGAAAGGATCGGATGGATCCCCGTATACTCCGTCATCTTTTTTTAAGTTGCCTTCGGTAACATCAAGGTAACTAATGCCAAGAACCCACTCAGTCTTTTTATTTAAATCAAAATCAGCTAAATCTGAAACTAATCTAAATTCCTGAGCAATAGTTTTTCTATTTCTTATAGTTTCTGAAAAATAATCATAAATATATGGTGCGTGAGATAATGGATTGCCCCAATCTGCATCGTAACTGATAACAATATCTGAGTCGGTCATACTGCTGAAGCTTTGAAACTCTTTTCCATTAAGCTGATGAAAGATTTTTATTCCATATGCATTTGTTTTTTGAGAATCCATTCCAGGCCTGTCAGAAAGCGTATTCAAGCTTCCATCAATTGTCCAAATATCTGCAGGATCATCTAGGTCTATTTGTGTAATAAGAAACTTAATTGTTGTTTCATCATCAACTTCCCAATTCACTTTTAAACGAAATGTGCTTTCATCTTTTTTTGATGTATTTGATTTGCCTGAATATAAGTTTTTTCTAAATCCATCCGAGTAATCTTTTCTCAAGGTAAGTCTGTATGAAAGATTTTCATTTAAGGCGGTAGGTCCTCCAAAAGCAAGTCCAGCATTCACGGTGCCAAAGGCTCCTGAGGTAACCTCACTTATTCCCTCAAAATTTTTAGTAGGCTCTTTTGTTTTGATATAGATTAAGCCAGCCAAAGCATTGGATCCAATTCTCGAGCCTTGAGGGCCTCGATGAACTTCAATTTGCTCTACATCAAAAGTTGTTGCAATGCCGCCTTGACCAGAATAATCAATATCGTCTATTAAAAATCCTACTGCAGAATTTGGAGTTCTTTCATATCCAGACCTCTCACCAATTCCTCTGATTTGAAAATGCCTAGCTCTGGAATCACTGGCAGCAAAATTTAGATTTGGAATAAGATATGAAAGGTTTTCAAAATGTTTAATGGGTTGAGACTCAAGAATTTTTTGATTTAGAATAACAATGCTTGAACTTTCTTGAAGCGCAACAGCTTCACGCCAATTACCCTTTACAATTATTTCTTCAATTTCATCAGATGATAAATCTGAGCTCATCAAGATCAAAAGAAGTGAAAAAAAAATACTTTTATAGATATGCATGCAATTCCTCCGCCATTATTGTATGGATCAGGTTCAAAGAGTTTCAAAGTTGATCTCAGGCTAATTGCCACCCCTTTGCAGTTGCTTTCTATATTATTAAAGATTTGCTAAAAAAGATATGTCCTTAAGAAGAATGAAGGGTTTTAAAATTTGAATGGTGGGTCTGGGTGGACTCGAACCACCGACCTCACCCTTATCAGGGGTGCGCTCTAACCAAGCTGAGCTACAGACCCAATAAATTGGGAAAAGCGATTATAAACTAAACAATGATCTTGGGAAACCAAGTAATACATTAATCCAGCTTGCCCTCTTCTCTAAGTTTTTGGCGAATTTTTGTAGCACTTATTTCAGTTACTGAACTGTCAAATACTTCTTCTTCGAATGTGTATCCAACTCCTCGACCGTAAGTAATATTAACAATGTTGGGCACAAGCATAATTTCATACTCTTGCCCCCTTTTGAAGCCGTCCTTCAAAAGTCCTGCTTCGATATTTTTACACACCTCATCCCAATCAAAAGGATTATCATCCTGACCGTCTCCTCCGGATGCACCTTGTACATCTCGAACTTGAATTGCCACCTGGCCTGTTTTAGCAATGCATCTTTTAAATAGTGCTTGGTGGCCATCATGCCAAGGCTGCCATCTTCCTAACATCTGCACAGTTGGTTTTTTCCAATCAAACATTTTTTAAAATCTCCTTGGCGATATCATCATGATTGTGTTCATTCCACTCAGTGATATGAAAATCAACTCTATCAGGATTCTGAAAAAGCTTATTAGTATCCTCGTATCTTCCTTCTTTAATTGTGTCCATCCAAATTACAAGATCGGCATCAAAATTTTCTCGAGTTTCTTTAGTTGGGCATACGAAGTCACAGACAACATATCTGCCATGCGATTTTTCAAAATCTGCAAAAGCCTTCATTCTCATAGACTGTCTTTTTCTGCCTTCATCAGAAAAATCCCAGTCATTGGACATCTTTCTTACTTGATCAGCGTTATACCATGCGGCATTTAATAAGGGCACTAGCCTTTGGGTAAGATAGGTTTTGCCACTTCCGGGTAATCCCATTACTAATATTTTCATGTTGTTTAGCTTCCTAATTGCGATTTATTTTTAACAGACTCATACAAACTAAAAAATAAATAAAATAGAGGCATTAATGTCCCATATTTTACTGCGGTTGATGCAATTAAAAACCACAACATTCCATCAAAGCCGATCATGCCTCCTAAAAATCCAAAGCTGAGCTGAATGCTCATAAAAATTGCAGTAAGGGTAAATAGTTTTGTTGCAAATTCTTCAGTTAAATTCCATGACTCTCCAAAAGAATCCATCACACCCTTGTCTTCAAACATTATAAATAATGGAAATAATCCGAGGCGGCCATACAAATAAAATCCAGGTAGAATTAACATCAAAAATCCAAGTCCATATGCTATGGAATGCAAAATATTAGACCAAAGAAGTGGAAAAAACTTCTTCAAACCAGAAAAAAGAGCTTGATATGGACTCATCTGCCCGTCAGTAGACAATGAACGAAAGGCTGCCATGCAACCGCCGCTTAAAGCAACCGAAAGAATAAGGGATGCCAACACCAAAAGTGATACTTGAGCAGATATTTCACCAATTGCTTCTAGTGCAGCAGTATCAGAGCTTGATTCAATGTCTAAAGAAGCTATTAGGCTTACCAAGGCAATTTCAAGAGTCATGACCGGGAGACATAAGATAAATAAGTATCCAATGTTCTTTAAGCAAAAGCTAATAGAAGATAAAAATTGCTGCATATTTGTGAAGTTAATTGATAATTATATTATTAAATCTAAAGAGTTATTTTTTTAAATTTTCTTTTTCCCACTTGATAGATGGCTGAAGTACCTGCAGAGATAATATGTTTTGTATCAGTAATTTTTTCTTCATCAATTCTAACTGCTCCCTGCTTAATCATTCTCATTGCCTCTGATGTGCTGCTGGTCATCCCACAATCTTTCAAAAGATTTGTTAATGGAATAGAGCTATTTGATATGCTGAAAGATACTTCTTCTATCTCATTAGGAATATTCTTTTTTTGAAACTGATTTATAAAATTTTCTTCTGCAAGGATAGCTGACTGGTCATCATGAAAGCGAGTAATGAGCTCTTTAGCCAGGTCTATTTTTATATCTCTAGGGTTTTTTCCATTAGCCTGGTCAGTCTTAAGATCATTGATCTCGTCAATAGTTTTGAAGCTTAGCAACTCAAACCATCTCCACATAAGATCATCAGAGATAGACATAATTTTTCCAAACATCTCATTCGCAGACTCATCTATGCCTACATAATTATCTAAAGATTTAGACATTTTATTTTTTCCATCTAGCCCTTCGAGAATGGGAACTGTAATAACTACTTGAGGTTCTTGGCCATATGCTCTTTGAAGCTCCCTACCTACGAGAAGATTGAATTTTTGATCAGTGCCGCCAAGCTCTATATCAGCCTCAAGTGCAATGGAGTCATTGGCTTGAATCAGTGGATATAAGAATTCATGAAGGGCTATAGTCTGATTAGACTTATATCTTTTATTGAAGTCGTCGCGCTCAAGCATTCTGGCTAAATTGTATTGGGAGGCAAGCTTTATAATTCCTTCTGCACCAAGCTTTTTGCTCCACTCAGAATTAAACCTAACATCAGTAAGCTGTGGATCTAATATCTTAAAAACTTGTTTTTTATATGACTTTGCATTTTCTTTGATCTCTGCCTCATCCAAGGCTGGCCTAGTTTTATTTTTCCCAGAAGGATCTCCAATCATTCCAGTGAAATCACCAATTAAAAAAATTATTTGATGGCCCAATTGTTGGAAGTGCCTTAATTTATTGATAAGCACCGTGTGCCCAAGATGCAAATCTGGCGCAGTAGGATCAAAACCAGCTTTCACAACAAGCTGTTTCTTTGATTTGAGTTTTGCTATTAGTTCATCTTCACCAATCAGCTCATCAATACCACGTTTAATTAAATTAAGATTTTCTTTCATGAGTAATCATTTATTATAGTATTTAATCGAAAAAATGTTTGAAATCATATGACTGAATCTCCGAAATCTAACTTTGTATTCAAGCCAGTCGTAAGGGGAGTAGCTATTGAAGGAAATTCAGCCCTATTTCCAGTAGGGAAAGTTTACTGCGTAGGTAAAAATTATGCTGATCATGCAAAAGAAATGGGCGGTAAAGTAGACAAAAATCAACCATTCTTTTTTAGCAAGCCTCCTCAGGCTATTACCCAGTCAGCAAATATTCCCTTTCCAACTCTAACTGATGATCTGCATCATGAAGTTGAGCTAGTCGTTTTTTTGAAATCTGAATGCTCAAATATATTGCCCTCAGAGGCAAGTCAACATATTTTTGGATATGCGGTTGGAGTAGATCTTACCAAAAGGGATATTCAAGCCGTTGCGAAAAAAACTGGGGGTCCGTGGGACTTAAGTAAAGGGTTCGATAATTCTGCGCCAATATCAAAGATTCAAAAAAAAGAGGGGCTACTTATAGAGCAAGGTGAAATATCTCTCAGAGTAAATGGGCAAATTAGACAATCTAGTAACCTCTCGAACATGGCTTGGAAAATTAATGAATTAATTAGTTGGCTATCAAGGTACATAACGCTTAAGCCTGGAGATATTATTTTTACTGGAACTCCTGCAGGAGTTAGCAAACTAAATCCTAATGATAAAATTGAAGCAGAAATAGAAAATATTGGATCTCTATCATTTAAACTTATCGGCTAAATTTAACTACTGTGACAAGCTATAGACCCAGCGCCAAAACTTTACCCTTTGTATTATTAGGATTATTTGGGATCTTATATATTTATGATGCTGGGTTAGAACAAGAAAAAATTTTACCAGAGATTGTTTCAGAAACTATATCTGTGCCAACCCAGAATACGCCTGGTGTTCAAACCAGAAAGATTCATATTGTACAAGAAGGAGAAAACCTATCGGTGATATTTGAAAAGTACAATGTTTCATTAAACAACACATATAAAATATTTCGAGAAGACAAAACCAATGAGATTAAAAATATACTTCCAAATGATAGATTAGAGTTTTTAGACTTAGACGGAGAATTACAAAAAATTATTATTTATAAAGGACCTCTTTTGTCTTATGAGGTTGATTTGTTTCCTGAAATATCGATTGAAAGAATTGATAGAAAGCCAGAGCTAATTAACACCTTTAAAACAGGAGTCATTGAATCGTCTTTTTATTTAGCCGGTCTAGAAAATAGCGTTCCTGAAAGTGTAATTATGGATCTAGCTTATATTTTTGGATGGGATATTGATTTTGTTTTTGATATAAGATCTGGAGATAGATTCAAGCTTCTATATGAAACTCCATTTGTTGATGGGCAACAAATTGAAAATGGCAGCATTTTATTTGCAGAATTTTATAACCAAAATAATCGATACACTGCTATAAGGTACGAGGGGAAAAATAAGAAATGGGAATACTTTAATATGGATGGTGGCAGTCTTGAAAAAGCTTTTTTAAGGGCGCCGCTTGATTTTGCCTATGTAAGCTCACACTTTAATCCAAATAGAAGACATCCGATTCTTAACACTATCAGGGCTCATAATGGAGTTGATTACGCCGCTAAAAGAGGAACGCCTATTCGCGCCACAGGTGAGGGAGTAATTCAATCAGTTGGATGGAAGAGTGGATATGGAAGAACAATAGTTATTAGGCATGGTGGAGAAATAACAACTTTATATGCTCATATGGAGAAGTATCACCCAAGTATGGCAAAAGGAATGAAGGTTTCCCAAGGCCAGACGATAGGATACGTTGGTGATTCAGGGCTAGCTACAGCTCCACATCTTCATTATGAATTTAGAATCGGTGAAAAAAGAACAGACCCACTCAAGGTGGCACTTCCCTCAGCAGCTCCGCTAGATAAATCTAAAATAAATCAATTTGAAATATTCAAGAATAATTACATAGAAATAGCAGAAAAGTTATTGCCTAAAGACCCAAATGCGAAATTCTTCAGATAAGATTTTTATTGGCACCATGAGTGGCACCAGCCATGATGGAATTGATATTTGTGCTATAAAATTTTCTAATCAAATAAGCTTATTAAAATTTAGCTCCTATAATTATGCTGCGAGTTTAAATGCTGATATTTCAAACGTAATGCAACAACAAGAATTAAGTCTTGAAAAGTATTATGATTTAAATCACAAAATTGGGATTGCTTTCAGCGGGTCAATAAAAAAATTTCTTGCTCAACATAAAATTAGTAAAAGCAGTGTTGCTGCAATTGGCTTATCGGGCCAGACATTATTTCATAAGCCAAAAGGTAAATACCCATTCTCCATTCAAGCCGGTGATCCCAAAATTGTTGCGAATAAATGTGAGATAGATGTTGTGAGTGATTTTAGGAATGACCATATTAAATTTGGCGGAGAAGGCGCACCACTTGTTCCAGAATTTCATCAAAAAATTTTTTCAAAAAAAAATGTGCCTTTGGTAGTGCTAAATATTGGTGGAATTTCTAACTTCACTTACCTTAACGGAAGAGAAAACTTTTACGGTTCTGATTGTGGTCCAGGAAATGCGCTTATGGATATTTTTTGTCAAAAATTTCTCGATCGCCCCTTTGATAAAAATGGTGAGCATGCAAAAAGTGGTAAAGTGCATATGCCCTCGCTAAATAAAATGTTAAGCCATCCTTTTTTTAAAAGGCGTCATCCTAAATCTACTGGAAAAGAAATATTTAATATTGAATTCATCCCCAAGCAGCTGCTGAAAAAATCTTCTAATGATATTTTGGCAACGCTGACAGAGCTCACTGCTATCTCTATAGCAAAGTCTTTGCTCTCATTAAAGAAATCGCCCTATCAAGTTATTGCCTGTGGAGGCGGGGTAAAAAATTCTTTCTTAATGAGCGCAATTGAAAAACATACAAAGCTATCCGTTACCTCAACTAGTGAATATGGTTTTAATCCTCAAGCAATAGAGGCTATGGCGTTTGGATGGATGGCAAGACAAAGAATTTTTAACAATCCTTTGATTGTTAAAAAAAATAAAGAGTTGCTTGGAACTATAACTAAATCTAGATAGTGAATGACTCACCGCACCCACATGTAGTCTTTGCATTTGGGTTCGTAACCAAAAATCTTGAGCCAGAAAGGTCTTCAACATAATCCAATGTGGACCCATAAAGATATGGATACGAAAGAGAGTCTAACAAAATAGTAAAGCCATCAAAATTAACAGTATCATCATCTCCCTCAGGACTGTCATCAAATTTAAATCCATATTGAAAGCCTGAACACCCTCCGCCTGTAACATACACCCTAAAATAAGTTGATTTATGGCTAGGCAAAAGGTCTTGAATACGTTTTACAGCATTGCTACTAAGATTAATTGATGTCATTTCGGAGCTCATGAAATACTTATTTTATAGGATTAAAAATACATTCAACAACATTAAGCCTAAAATATTTTTCTATCCAAGCCTTAGAGGGGCTAAAATGGAACCTTATGAGCTTATATCTTGTTTTTAAAGTCCTGCATATTCTATTCATGGTGTCATGGTTTGCTGGTATTTTTTACTTACCACGCCTGTTTGTTTATCACGTAGAGACTGAAAATGAAGAAACAAAAGATCAACTAACCATAATGCAAGAAAATTTAATTAGGTTTATTACCCCATTGGGTTTTTTAGCAATATTTTTTGGATTATTGATGGGGCTTCTTGGCTCTGATTGGATCGGGTTTTTATCTCAAAACTGGATTATTGTTAAACTTTTTGTAGTTTTGGTTTTGGTTTTCTACCAAATTTTTTGTTGGAAGATTCTCAAAAATCTAAAATCTGGTTCGCACAATTGGACCGGCTTCAAGTTACGTGTTTTTAACGAGATACCAGTCTTGCTATTGCTTATAGGAATAGTTGCTGCTGTCTTTAAATTCTAAAAATCCCAAGTAGAAATTTGTTACAATCTTCAGCATAATCTTCGGTTTCTATAAAAAACTTTTACTAAATACTTTTGAAAAGAACAAATTCAGAATCACTTTTTGAGCAAGCTCAATCGCTTATGCCGGGTGGGGTAAATTCTCCAGTTCGAGCTTTTAAAAATGTTGATGGGAAGCCAATTTTTTTTAAATCTGCAAAAGGCCCGATTTTGACGGATGAAGACGAAAATAAATACATAGATTTTATAGGTTCTTGGGGTCCAATGATTCTTGGTCATTCAAATCCAATTATTTTAGATGCAATTAAAGCTCAGCTAGAACTTGGAACAAGTTACGGTGCACCTACAAGCATAGAAAATAGTCTTGCAAGAATAATCAAGAGTCAGGTTCCTTCAATGGAAAAATTGAGAATGGTTAACTCTGGGACTGAAGCTACCATGAGCTGCATTAGACTTGCTAGGGGCTTCACGGGTAAAAATAAGATTATTAAATTTACTGGTTGTTATCACGGTCATGTTGATTCATTGTTAGTAAAAGCAGGCTCTGGGGTCTCTACTTTTGGTTTGCCAGATTCCCCTGGAATACCAAAGGAGTTAGCAGCCCTAACATACAGCTGTCCTTATAATGATGTTGAGGCTATATCAGAAGTTATTAATGAAGTAAGTGACGATCTTGCTGCAATTATTGTAGAGCCCATTGCTGGTAATATGGGATTCATTCCAGGAAATCCATCATTCCTTAATGCCTTGCGAGAATTGTGTGACGCTCATGGCTCTCTTCTAATATTTGACGAAGTCATGTCGGGTTTTAGGGTGAATCTTGGAGGTGCGCAAGCAATATATAAAATCCAACCTGATTTAACCGCTCTTGGGAAAGTAATTGGCGGAGGTCTGCCCGTTGGTGCCTTTGGGGGCAAGCAGGTTATTATGGACCAACTTGCTCCAATAGGACCTATATATCAAGCAGGAACATTGTCAGGAAATCCGCTAGCTATGAGCGCTGGGATTGCTTTGTTAGATGCCTTGATCAACATCAATCCATTTAATGAATTAGAAAAAGCTTCTTCTGACATAATGACTCATACAAAAAATCTTATGAATGCCAAAGGGATACCCTTTTCAACTTCTTCTATTGGGGGCATGTTTGGTTTTTTCTTTAGTGAAAGCCTGCCTAATAATTTTGAAGATGTTGTACAAAGTGATGATGATATGTTCAAAAAGTTCTTTTATGCCACTTTAAATCAAGGAATATATTTTGCACCATCAAAGTATGAGGCCGGATTCATATCCTCGACCCATGATCAGTCAATCATTGATCAAACAAAAATAAAGATTGAAAAAGCAATCAAGGAATTATAAAAATGAAAAATGATATTAGCGCAATCGGCAACGCTCTCATGGATACCACGTTTAAAGTTGAGCATAGCCTTATACAAGAGCTTGGTCTGGAAATAGATCAGATGACTTTATCCAGTGCTGAGGAACATTCACCAATTATTGAAAGACTGATTGAATCTGGGGCAGATACTGTTTCAGATTGTGGCGGATCCGCAACCAACAGTCTTGTTGCAGCAGCAAGTTTTGGCGCTAAGTGCTTTCATACCTGTAAAGTTTCTGATGACCAAGATGGAGTCAGGTATCTTGAAAGTCTAAAAGAAGCTGGGGTTGGTCATAAAGGAAATATGGCATCTGCTAAAAAAATTCCAACTGGAAAATGTCTGATCCTTGTCACTCCAGACGCTAAAAGAACAATGAGTACTGCACTTAATGTTAGTTCGTTAATGGATGAAAATGACCTAGATTTAGATCAAATAGCAAATTCTAAAATTTTCTATATCGAGGGATATATGGTGACCAGTGAAGAAAATTATAAAGTCACCTTGCAAGCCCTTAATCACCTTAAAAACTTCCCTGATGTAAAAATAGCTTTCTCGTTATCTGATCCTGGAATTGTCATGGGATTTAAAGAAAAATTTCTTGAAATGGAATCTTTTGGCTTGGACTATATTTTTGGAAATGATGACGAAGCAATGGCATTTGTTGATGCAGAAAATATTGAAGAAGCGTTTATGAAACTGCAAGAAAAATCTTATACAACAATAATTACAATGGGAGAAAAAGGAAGCGCGGTAATTACTAGTGAAGAAATAATTAATACGCCCAAAGCTAATATCGAGCCTGTAGATACTAATGGAGCTGGAGATATGTTTGCAGGTAGCTTCATGTATGCATTACTGCAAGACAATGATTTAAGCTCTTGTGCAGAATTTGCAAATTATGGAGCCTCAAAGGTTGTAGAAACATTTGGACCAAGACTAACTCAAGAATCCTATAAGGAAGTGCTAAATAATTTTAAAAAAAGCTAGCTTATTACTCTGCTTTCTGATAATTTCATGCGCCTGAAAACTTTTTAAAACTAAAAATATGCCAAAAAAAGCAGATACAAAAAAATCAACTGCTAAAAAAACTCCAGCTAAGAAGGCTGCTACCAAGAAAGCACCCGCAAAGAAGGCTCCAGCTAAGAAGGTTCCAGCTAAGAAGGTTCCAGCTAAGAAGGCTGCTACCAAGAAAGCACCCGCAAAGAAAGCACCTGCTAAGAAGGCTCCAGCTAAGAAGGCTCCTGCCAAAAAAATAGCTTCTAGGAAAAGGTCTACACCAATTTCTTCATATAAAGGTAGAAAAGGTGAGAAATATATGAGTGCCGCAATGAAAAAGCACTTTAATGCTGTTTTAATCGAGTGGCGCGAGCACTTGCGAGAAGAAATGCAAAAAACTTTTGATCATTTAAAAAATAAAGGTGAGTCTTACGCAGATCCAATTGACAGAGCATCACAGGAAGAGGAATTTGCCTTCGAACTTAGAACAAGAGATAGAGAAAGAAAGCTAATTAATAAAATCGCAGGCTCCTTAGAACAAATTAAGCAAGATGACTATGGTTACTGTTATGCTTGTGGAATAGAAATAGGAGTAAAAAGACTTGAAGCTCGTCCTACTGCCACACATTGCATTGACTGCAAGACACTTGATGAAATTAAAGAAAAACAACTTGGTGGATAACAACCTAGCCAAAAAAATGTTCTTTTAAGCTTTTGAACAAAAAAAATAAAGCATCAAAAGTTAAAACTCCCAAAATCCTCAAGGAAGATAAATTTAGCCCATTTGCAATTGAGATAGTTAAAAAACTCAAGCAATCAGGTTTCCAGGGCTATCTTGTTGGGGGATGTGTGCGTGATTCACTAGTTGGGATTAAGGCAAAAGACTTTGATGTTTCAACAGACGCCACTCCTGAAGAAGTTAGAAAGTTATTTAGATCATCTAGAATTATTGGCAAAAGATTTCGTTTGGTTCATGTTTTTAACAGAAATGAATTGATCGAAGTCTCTACCTTTAGATCAAATGCCTCTAAACAAAGCAATATCTCTGAAGTAGTTAAAGATTCTGAAGGAAAAATACTTAGAGATAATGTTTGGGGAACTTTAGAGGAAGACTGCGTAAGAAGAGACTTTTCTATTAATGCCCTATATTTTGATCCTATAGAAAGTGACTTACGAGATTTTCACAATGGTCTTAATCATATACAAAAGAAAATTCTTGTTTCAATTGGTGATCCGCTAGTTAGATTTGAAGAAGATCCTGTCAGAAGTTTGCGTGCAATTAGATTTAGCTCAAAACTAAACTTTAAAATTTCTAATGATGTAAAAGAAGCTATCTATCAAAAAGGCTATCTGCTTGGAAATATTTCTAATGCAAGAATGTTTGATGAATTTTGTAAGATTTTCCTTACAAAAAATGCCCTTAATAATTTTAATAAACTAGGCTCTTTTGGAATTTTAAAATATCTAATTAATTCAAACGGTTACGCTGAAGATACATTTGGCTTAAGATTTCAGCATGCTGCATTAATAAATACTGATAACAGATTAAAGGCATCTAAATCTATTACTCCAGGATTTCTAATTGCTGCGCTACTCTGGCCAAAATTAGTTGATGCATCAAAGGAAAAAGGGATTTTAAATTTGAGAAAATTTTTTAGAAGCATGGACAGAATTATTAGAGAACAACAAACACTAACTGCAGTACCAAGAAAATTTCATGGATATATTAAAGATATTTGGTCTCTGCAATTAAAACTTGAGACACGATTGGGTCATCAGCCCTACAAAATTTTAAATCATCCTCGATTCAGAGCTGCTTATGATTTCTTGCTTTTAAGGGAAGAAGCAGCCAATGATACCCAAGGTATAGGTGAATGGTGGACTCAATTTCAAAGGATTAATCGGCCAGGAAAAATTGAATTACTTCAATCATTAAGAGAATCAAGAAATGGTCCGGTTGAGAAAAAATTTGGTTTCTTGGAAGAGTTAAGCTAATCTTTAACAAACAAAATATAAACCTTATGGAACCAGCTTTACAGGAAGCTCCGCTTCCAAAATACATTGCAATTGAGGGGCCAATTGGCGTTGGAAAGACTACACTTGCTCATAAGATTGCAGAGACATTTAATTATGATGTTTTTTTAGAGCAGCCAGCAGAAAACCCTTTTCTAAAAAGCTTTTATAGAAATCCAAAACAATCAGCACTGGCAACCCAATTATTCTTTTTGTTTCAACGTATGCAACAAATTGAAGACTTGAAACAAAGATCGCTGTTTGAGCCTGTCCGAGTTGCAGATTTTTTAATTCAAAAAGATAGATTGTTTGCAGAAGTAACTTTATCTGAGGAGGAAATGGGTTTATATGACAAAGTGTATGAACATTTAACTTTGGATGCACCTTCGCCTGATTTAGTGATTTATCTTCAAGCTCCTGTGGAAATTTTATTAGAGAGAATCAATAAACGTGGTAATCCTGATGAAAAATTTTTAACTGTGGATTATTTAGAAAGATTGAATGATGCTTACTCAAAATTCTTTTTATACTTTGAGAATGCTCCTCTGCTCATTATTAATGCAGCTGATATTGATCTTGAAGGAGGCGGCACTGACTACGATATGCTCATTAATAAAATTATGTCTGATCCGAGAGGTAAAAATTTTATAAATCCCCAGCCATCTATTCTATAAAACTTTAAAAAATCTGAAATTCAATGTCAGACAAAAAATATCTTCCTCCAAAAAATCTTGGTAACCCATTTATAAAGGATTTAGATGAATATAAGTCAATGTATCATCAATCTATTGATAATCCTCAGGTGTTCTTTGGAGCGCAGGCTGAAGAAAATTTAGATTGGGAGAAGCCTTTTACAAGCGTTCATAATAATAAGTTTGCTGATTCAAAGTGGTTTGAAGGTGGAAAGATTAATGTTGCCTACAACTGCATTGATAGGCATTTGTCAATGCATGCAAGCAAGACTGCAATTATCTGGGAAGGAGATAGTCCCGACGAATCTAAAGAAATTAGTTATGCAAACTTGCACGAAAATGTCAGCAAGTTTGGAAATATTTTAAAAGATTTAGGAGCCTCAAAAGGATCAAGAATCTGTATATACATGCCGATGATTCCAGAGGCAGCTTATGCAATGTTGGCATGCGCAAGAATTGGTGCAATCCACTCTGTTGTATTTGGTGGCTTTTCTCCAGAATCTCTCAAGGACAGAATCTTAGATGCAGACTGCAGCATAGTTATAACAGCAGATGAAGCCATAAGAGGTGGAAAGAAAATTCCTCTTAAAGATAACGTTGATAGTGCATTGTTAGACTGCCCAGAAGTGGCTCATTGCTTGGTCATCAAGCGAACAAATGGGTCGATTAATTGGGTGGCTGATAGAGATAGAAATTATGAGGAAATGTTTGCTGCTGCATCAAGTGATTGTCCGTGTGAACCAATGGATTCAGAGGACCCATTATTCATCTTGTATACATCAGGGTCGACAGGAAAGCCAAAAGGTGTAATGCACACTACCGCAGGATATCTGCTAGGGGCCCACCTAAGCTTTAAATACCTTTTTGGGTATGAGTCTAGTGATAAATATTGGTGTACTGCAGACGTAGGGTGGATTACAGGCCACACTTATATACTCTATGGCCCCTTGTCTAATGGAGCGACGAGTTTGATGTTTGAAGGAGTGCCAACATACCCTACTCCCTCTAGATTCTGGGAAATTTGTGATAAGCATCAAATTTCTATTTTTTATACAGCACCAACAGCCCTCAGAGCTTTAATGGCACAAGGAGATAAACACGTCCTAGAAACTAGCAGAAAAAGCCTTCGCTTGCTTGGAACCGTTGGAGAACCAATCAATCCAGAAGCATGGGAATGGTATTTCAAAGTGGTTGGTAATGAGGCTTGTCATATCATTGATACCTGGTGGCAAACAGAAACAGGGTCAGTCTTAATCTCTCCTATTGCGGGCATAACTCCAGTAAAACCAGGCTCAGCAACTTTGCCATTTTTCGGAGTCAAGCCTGAGCTTGTGGATGAGAATGGTTTAATCTTAGAGGGAGAGCAATCAGGTAATTTGATTATCACTCAATCATGGCCAAGCCAAATAAGAAGCGTGTATGGAGATCATCAAAGAATGATTGATACATATTTTTCAACTTATGAGAATGCTTACTTTACTGGTGATGGGGCCAAAAGAGATGAAGATGGATACTTTTGGATTACCGGCAGAGTTGATGATGTATTGAATGTGTCTGGGCATAGACTTGGTACCGCTGAAATTGAAAGTGCTTTAGTGCTGCATGAAAAAGTTGCTGAAGCAGCAATTGTGGGTTTTGAGCATCCGATCAAAGGTCAAGGAATATATGCATACGTGACACTGATGGTGGGGGAGGAAGAAAATGATGGTTTAATTGCAGAGTTGCAAAATTTTGTTGCTCAAGAAATTAGCCCTATTGCAAAACCTGATCTGATTCAATGGGCTCCAGGTCTTCCAAAGACAAGATCTGGAAAAATTATGAGAAGAATTCTAAGAAAAGTTGCTGGTGGTGAGTTTGACAATCTTGGGGATACATCGACTTTAGCTGATCCAGGTGTGGTTGATGATTTAATTAAAAATAAAATAAGTTTATAAATAACTAATTAATAGACATCCCACTCCAGTCGCTGAGGTTATGATTACCAGATAATTATTTAAAGACTCCTCGTCTATGAACTGCATATCCTCTTTCGACTGATAAAAAAACTGAGGCATGATTAAAAGAATCATCGAGTTGATTGCATGCAAAAAGAATATCAAAAAAAGAAACCAATGGTTTTCTTCAACGATTGCCGCAAAACTTAAAACTAAAAAAGGCGCTTCAAAAATAAGCAGGAAATTTCTATTACGAGGATTTAAAATAAAACCAAAAATATTAAATTTTTCTTTAATTAACCATAGGTTTATTAAAGCTGTAATTAAATATAAGCAGCCTAAGAAAAAAGCGAACATCTATTTATTTAAAAGACCAAATTTTCTCAGTTGATTCGAATTCAACTATTTCTTCTTCGAGAAGCTTATATAAATGTGCTTCCAAGCTCCAGATTGCAATAGGATGAAGTTTTGGATCAACATCATCATAAACACTTTTCACTAAATCCTTTGAGGTTGTGGCTGAAGATATTTTCAACTTAGAGATAACTTTTTTTTCTCTTTCTAACCTATGGTTGATAATCCAGTCAACCACCGTCATTGGATCTCCAAGAAAATCACCGTGACCAGGGCCTATTTTGTTAAAATCATAATTTCGTAGCAACTCCAGGGATTGTAGGTAATCTTTCATAGAACCATCTGGATGTGCAATAACAACCGTTGATCCATTCATAATATGATCTCCAGTAAGCATCACTTTTTCCTCTTTAATTAAATAACAAAGATGATTTGATGCATGCCCTGGAGTATGAACAGTCTCTATGGTGTATTCATCTGTTTTGATTAAATCCCCATGCTTTAAAATGCAATCTGGTTTAAAAGTTCTATCTTGCAGGGAATCATCTTTTTTAAGCAATCTGCCCATCAGGGGTACATCAAGCATTTCTCCTAAAACTTTAGCGGCTGGAGAGTGATCACGATGAGTATGAGTAACTAAAATTCGCTTAATATTGCCTTCACCAAGGTTAATTAAGTTTTCGATATGAGCATCAATTTTTGGACCTGGATCTACAAGAGTAATGTCATCCTTGCCAATAAGGTAACTATTTGTTCCTGGACCCGTAAATACACTTCCATTAGAAGCAGTTACCCTTTCTATAAATGCTCTAGACATTTTCATAACCCTCCTCTCCTGGAAGAAAACCAATCCATTGACCATCTCTTTTAATAAATTTTGGAAGTATTGCGGGAATTGCATTATTTCCCAAGTCATTAAAATAATTAAAAGCTTCTGTGCTTGATGAAAATTCTGCTAGTTTTTCAATATTTTTTATAGTTGGAAGGATCATGTTCATTTCTCCATTTTGAAATTTTTTTAAAGCATCCATGGGCTTGATCCAGAAGCTCTCTGTTAATTCAAAACCATCATGCGTGGCTAATTGCTCAGAATTGACCTTGGCAAGAAAGAATCTAGTATCAAATCTCTTAGGTTCGATCGCAGGGGTAATCCAGTGTGCGCAAGGCACAATATTTTTAACCCTAAGGCTCAAAGATTCAGAGACACATATATCTTTAAAGGTAATTGCTTTATTGTTAAGTTCTGTCCTCAACTTATCTAACTTTTCTGCATCCTGCATAATCAAGTTTTCTGGATTAGCAAGCAATACCCCTGCTTCTTCAAAACATTCTCTTATACAAGCTATCCAAAAAGACAGGCCATTATTTTCAATTCCAATCTGTTTAGAGGCCTCTGCGTCACTCATCCCCTCACAGTATTGATATAAATCATTTTCAGAATCTTCTGGGTCTAATTTACCTCCCGGAAAAACATACAAGCTCCCAAAAGCAGATCGGTTGCTTCTCTTAACCATAAATATTTCAAAATCGCCCTCTTTTAACTCACGCATTAAAATCACTGTTGCCGCTGGTTTAATGGGTGTTGTCATAATTTATTTCAATAGTATGGATTTTTATTATCCTTTAGAATACAACTTAATGGAAATAACAGACTCGCTAGCAGCTGATACAAAAGACGCCCCAGAATGGTTTCATTCAGCTATATCTCAAAATCCCAGAAAAGAAAATCTCCAGCATCAACTAGGCAACCTTGCCTATCAGGTATGGGATAGAGATAAAGCTAAAGATATTATTATTCTTATTCATGGCACAGGTGCCCATAAGAAATGGTGGGATCCAATTGCACCTCTAATTAATAAAGATTTTTCTATTATCGCTCCAGATCTCCCTGGGATGGGAGAGTCTGATCACAGGCAGGAATATAATTTTGAAGGCTTTAGTGAGGCTTTAGTTGCAATGATACATCAAGAGAATATTATTAATAATAGGCAGAAAATTTATCTAGTGGGACACTCCCTTGGTGGTCATGTTGCTGGGTTTATGGCCAGTGAATTTCCAGATCTATTTCATGGAGTGGTAATGATTGATTCTCCAATTCGTCCGCCAACATATGACTATGACAAACATCAAAGTACTGGCCCGCTTCGAAAAATAAAATATTATCCAGATAAGGTTTCAATCTTAGAAAGATTTAGACTGATGCCTCCACAAGAATGTGATAATAGCTGGTATCTTAGATATATTGCAGAGAACTCAATTTACAATGTTAAAGAAGGTTGGAGATGGCGATTTGACGACAAGCTATTTGCCACTCTTAGACGCCTCCACAATTATGAATTTCAATTTAAGTGTCCAGCACTTTTTATTGCTGGTGGGAAAAGCCTATTATTAGAATCAAAGATTATGAAATATATAAGGGAGGCTTTTAAGGACTCTATGGACGTTGAAGTAATTGAGGGTGCTGCTCACCATGTTCCACTTGATTCACCTCTGGAGCTTGTTTCTCTTATAAATAACTATTTACAAGAGTGGGGTAAAAAATGAAAAGAGCTTTAATGATTGTTTTGGGGTTGCTTGCATTTGGCATGATTGCATTTGTATGGCTTGGAAATAATGAAAGTCTTGGGCCTTTGGATGGATGTAAAAACAATGAGGAGCTAAAAGTCTATTGTGATTTTATGAATCCTGAAGATTTAGCTCTTACTCCAGATGGAAATTTTTTAATTGTAGCTGAATTTGGGGGAATGGCACCACTTGTTGAAATGGCCTCTGGCAAATTAAGTTTTTTTAATATTAGAGATAAAAAAAGAACTGAAGCAAAGATCACTTATGGAGCAAATGAGTGGGGTTCAGATGACTGCTCAAGAGATCCAAGCATTCCCTTTGGCCCTCATGGTATTGATTTAGTAGAAAGAGAGGATGGAAAGCAGCAGCTTGCCGTTGTTAGTCATTATCCCGGTGAAAGCATTGAGATGTTTGAGCTGATTAAAGAAGATGGTTGGACACTTGAGTGGAAAGGCTGTATTGACGTTGATGGCCTATATTATTTTAATGATGTTTCGTTGGATAAATCTGGAAACTTCTATGCGTCTCATATGTTTGAATCTGACTTTTCAATGATACGCGCCTTGTGGAACGTATTTGCAAAGTCAGATACAGGCATGGTTGTGAAATGGACTAAGGATGAAAAATTTGAGGAACTAGATTACACAGCTGGTTCTTTCCCAAATGGCCTCGTATTAGATCAAAAAAATAATAACTTGATTGTAAATTATAACCTTGGAGATAAAAGCATTCTGTTTAACTTAATTTCAAAACAGATTCTAGGAGTCTATGAGCATAATTCACCGGACAATGTAGTTATTAAAGATGGTTTTGCCTGGGTTACTAATCACGATCATTCAGTTTGGCAATCTTTAGGATGTGCAGAATCAGTAAATTGCACGCTTCCTTTTTCCGTGAACAAACTATCTCTCTCAGATCTTTCATTGATTGAGTCCTATAAATTTGAAAGCAAAAATATGGGAGTAGGAACTGTTGGTTTGCCACATGATGAGTCCTTATGGATTGGATCGTACCATTCAGACAGATTAGCAGAAGGCAGCCTATCTTTTAGTGAATAGTATTTACACTGCGGAGCAAGTCAGAGCTTTCGAAGAAAACTCATTTATTAAAGAGGGTGATGACCTGCAAGCAATGATGAAAGCTGCCAAGCAATCTGTTGAGATATTAAATAAAGAGTTTTCAACCTCGGAGTTCTTAATTCTATGTGGACCCGGCAATAATGGTGGAGATGGATATTTCATAGGCATTGGTCTAAGTGAGCTAAAAAAATCTGTCAAATTTATCGATGTACTAAGCCATGCAAAGAAATCTCCACTATGCGAGCATGCATTTGAAGCAGCAAAAGATTCAGACTTCATTGATGCAAAAACACTTAAAGATATTTCTAGTAAAACCGTTATAGTAGATGCAATATTTGGAATAGGTGGAAGAATAGATTTAGGAAGTAAGTTAGAAGAAATTTTATCTAGCTGCAATAGATTTGAATCTAAGGTCGCCATAGATGTTCCAACTGGACTTGATTGCAATAGTGGAGAAATATCTCAAGCATGTTTTAATGCAGATAAAACTATTACTTTTATTGGTTATAAGCTGGGGCAGCGAATCAATGAAGGCAAAAATTATTGCGGCGAGCTAATATTAAGGGATCTCGGATTTAGTATGAATAAAAATGTCAGCCCAACAGTGAAAGAGATCTCTTATGAAGACATAAAAAAACATTTACCCAAAAGAAGAGAAAATTCTCATAAGGGAGATCATGGCAAGCTTTTGATAATTGCTGGGGATGAGGGTTATGGGGGCGCTGGTATTATGTCCTCAGAATCTGGACTAAAAACTGGGGCAGGACTTGTAAAACTTCTCACAAGAAAATCTCACGTCACTGCAAGCCTTTCCAGAAATCCTGAAATCATGGTATCTGGCGCTGATAATGCTCAAGACATAGAAGCTAATTTAGAGTGGCCTGATGCAGTAGTTGCAGGACCAGGAATGTTTCTTAACTACTGGTCAGAACAGATACTATACAAACTGCTTTTCACGATTGCTAATAAAGGTACCTACGCCCTTTTAGATGCAGGGGCTCTAAGATTACTGTCCCTGAAAGCTTTTTCTAAAATAAAACTTCGCAGCGACATGGTGCTCACTCCGCATCCAGGTGAGGCAGCTGAAATGCTAAAAGTTACAACAAAAGAGATACAAAAAAATAGAATAGAATCAGCAAAAGCACTGCAAGAAAAATATGGCTGCATTATTGTCCTTAAGGGTAGCGGGACAATTATTTGCAATGAAAATGATATTTATCTTTGTTCTTCTGGCGGTCCAGAATTGGCTGTTGCAGGCTCTGGCGATATTCTCTCTGGAGTTATCGGATCACTAATTGCTCAGGGGCTAGCTCCATTTGAAGCAGCCAAAACTGGTGTTGTAATCCATGCTTTAGCTGGCGAAGAGTTTGCTAATAATGTGGGTAAAATTGGACTAGCTGCTAGTGAACTTATTCCATATTTAAGAAAATTTCTAAACTAAACTTTAATGCTAAAACTAAAATTAAAGAATGAATCCATGACATTGCTTTTGGGTTCAGCAATTGGAAACACTATCAAAAATATTGATTTGAAGAATTTTGAAGTTCACTTAAATGGTAATTTGGGCGCTGGTAAAACAACCTTAGTAAGAGGGATTCTACGGAGCTTAAATTGGACTGATGTGGTGACGAGTCCTTCATATACTTTATGTGAAGAGTATGAAATAGATGGAAGGCTGTTATTGCATGTTGATCTTTATAGAATAAATTCTATTGAAGATGTGGAGGTCTTGAATCTTGATAGGACGATTGCCACGCAAAAAATTATTTTTATTGAATGGCCAGAAAATCTTCAGACAGATAGAAATGTCGACGTTATAATCAACTTGGATCATGAAAACGAGGCAAGACATGCCACATTAAAATGTAAGGACAGCAATATTGAGTCCAGTATTAGAACTTACTATGAGAATTAATAAATTAAAATTTCTGCTTGGAATTTTGTGCATTTTCGCCCTTCCAATAGAAGCATCTAACCAAGTATCTTTTAATAATGTTTCTGAGCTTGAATCCGGTAACTTAAAGATAGTATTTAATCTCGATAAGGTTGCTTTAATTAATTCATATGCGCTAGATGATCCATCAAGAATAGTGATTGATTTAAAAAATACTTCGCTAAATGGGTCATTAAAATCTGAATCGTTCGCTCCTATTAAACTAATCAGGGCTAGTGAAGTAGGGAGTGCTGTTAGAATTGTGATTGATCTGAAAGGATCTGTGTATTGGAAAAAACCCTGGCAAGTCAAATACAAAGACCGTGTCGATTTAATTCTAGAGATTAAAAGAGATAAAAAAATCTCTTCAAACTTAAGAGATATTATTGTTGCGATCGATGCAGGTCATGGAGGCAGAGATCCGGGTTCGGTTGGCAAAAACATACTAGAAAAAGATGTGACGCTTTTAATTGCTAGGGAATTAGAGCGAACTCTAAAAAATACGTATGGATATAAACCTGTAATGATAAGATCTGATGATCGATATGTGGGGCTAGACGATAGGTATCAAAATGCTAGAAAGCTTGGCGCTGATTTATTTGTCTCTATTCATGCTGATGGCTTCAGACTATCATCAGTCAAAGGGGCATCTGTTTATGTATGGTCAGAAGAAGCTTCCTCAATTACAGCTGCTACTCTTTCAAAAAATAAACTAACTACTAGTCCGGAAATAAAATCAAAAATTGGCAAGCTAGATATTAGAGATTTTGATGAAGATGCAGCCAGAACCCTTTATCAAATAGCTTACGAAGCCAAAATAGATAACAGCGTAATCTTAGCGGAAAAAATACTCGAACAATTGAAAACTGATCCCTATACAAAAATGCATAAATCAAACGTAGAGTTTGCAGATTTTCGAGTCTTAAAATCAATCGATATTCCATCAGTCCTAATTGAATCTGGGTTTATTACCAATCCTGATGATTCAAAAAGATTAGAGGGAAAAGCAGGCAGAAGAATGATTGCCAGGAGCATTTTTTTAGGAATTCACAACTATTTTAAAATTAAGCCGAAGCCAAATACGTTCATGGCAGCTTTACCAAAGTTTGTTCAGTATGAAATCCAAAAAGGAGATGTGATCTCAGAGATTGCTATTCGTTTTGGTGTTACCATTGATGAGATAATCAATTGGAATAATTTAAAAAATAAAAGTATTTATCCTGGTCAAGTAATTCAAATAGCTATCTAATGTGGAATTTAAGAAATAAAACAGTTGTTATTTCGGGAGCAACAAATGGTATTGGCAAAGCTGCAGCCATTGAGCTGTCGAAAGAAAATCCAAAGCTATTGTTTACTTATCGAAATCAAGATCTTGCAGATAAGCTTCATGCTGAAATTAAAGCACTGTCGGCAGAGACTTTAGTTCATTCAGTGTATTGTGATTTTTCAAATCAAGATTCCATCCAAAAATGTGCAAATGAGATTAATGGTTTATGTGGGGGTATCGATGTGCTCATTAACAATGCCGGTGTTGTAAATACTTCATATCATGAAACTGGTGATGGCATTGAAAATACATTTGCAGTAAATCACCTTGGATATTTTCTTTTTACCAATCTGCTTCTCCATAAACTAAAAGGTGCAAATGAGACAAGGATTGTAAACGTCTCATCTGCTGCTCATTCGTTTGTAAAAGAAATGCAATGGGAAGATATAAATTTTAAAAATAATTTTGGGCAAGGTTTAAAGCCATACGGACAATCAAAACTTGCAAACTTACTTTTTACAAGATACCTATCAATCAAACTATCTACTGAAAATATTTCAGTTAATGCTATTCATCCAGGGGGGGTGAATACTTCACTTGGCAGTCAAAATAAAGCCTGGTATAGCAAACCTCTAAGATTAATTCTAAGACCATTCTTTAGATCGCCATTAAAGGGAGCTGAAAGCATAATCTATCTTGCAACCAAGCAGGATGATGGGGTTACGGGCGAATACTTTGTTGATTCAAAAATACATAAATCCTCTACTTATTCAAAGAATCTTGAAGAAGCACATAAGCTTTGGGGTCTATCGGAAGAATTGGTGGGTCAAACTTTTAACATCTAAAACTCTAGCGGATCAACATTTATAGTCCAGCGAACCTTGTTGGAGATATTATTTTTATCTTTCGAAAGAAAATCTGATAAATGAACTAAAAGTTTGTTTAAGCCGGCTCTTGTTTTAGTCTGAATAAGTAAGTGATGATGATAAGAGCCCCTAACCTTAGATTGCATTGCTGGAATGGGACCAATAAGCACGCATTTGCTAGAGTCTATAAATTGCTTTGTATAAGTTAACATTTCTATATTAGTTTGAGCTTTAGGAGATGAGGCTTTGATGGTGGCTTCAAAAGTATATGGAGGTTGATTTGTTGCTTGACGTTGCTCCATCAAAGATTTGGCAAAGTTTAAATAATTCCCGCTCTTTAGTTGTAATAAATTTTGATCATTCACATACTTTGATTGAACCAAGACTGTTGCGTTACCATCTGAGCGTCCTGCCCTTCCAGCGACCTGAATGAGTTGCTGCCCCATTTCCTCAACTGCAGATGAGTTTAAGCTTGTGATGCCTTGATCAACATCCACGGTTACAACTAACTCTAAATTTGGAAAATCATGCCCTTTGATTAACATTTGAGTGCCTATCAAAATGCCTGTATCTG
>Ga0222718_10000813_pt1 | contig 32066 bp, 38 predicted proteins | sample C33_27DmetaG_FD_165045 | JGI IMG/M metagenome (GOLD analysis project Ga0222718, IMG submission 165045) | Estuarine water microbial communities from San Francisco Bay, California, United States - C33_27D | ecosystem: Environmental > Aquatic > Marine > Unclassified | place: USA: California...
TATCAAAACCATTAAGATAATTTCTAACTACACCTGGATATTTCTTTTGAATTAACTTGTCAATTCTAGTATCTTCTAAAACATTAACATAAGCTCTTAACTCATCATCACCTGAAATCTTAGCCCAGCCATCTGTCGGTGTAAATAAAGCGTGAGAACATTCGTGTGCTATTAACATATCATAAACATCACCACTTTGTACTTTAAAAATAGGTAATGTTAAGATACGATTAACAGTATCAAACGAAGCTGTTTTAACTTGATTGTGTTGTATTGTAATGTTTTCAGTAGCAATCAATTTTGCTAGTTGAGATTTAGTGTCAATGTTTATTTGTGTAGTCATACTGTATATCCTATATTAATTTATTAAAAATGTCAAGCCTATAAATTTTGTAGAAAACGGTTGAAGCATAGTTAATTAACAAATAAAGGAAAAGATTAGAATCAACCGTTTTCATAGGATAATCCTATCACCAAACGACTTAAAAGTCAACCCATTAAATTTTGTTGATTTTACTTGTTTTTTAAGAGAACAGAACCAGAACGATTATCGGCCTACTTGATTTAGAAAGTGATTCTTACATTCTTCCCAATTCATATAAATTAATTCATCATAAAAATGACTATCTTTTGAATATCTGCCTTGTTCAACCAGAGATTTTACACGTTTTTTGGCGTGCTTTTCTTTCCATACTTTAACTAGTGATTCGGTACTACTATCAAATCTTTTAACTAAATCTTTTGCCTCTATCTTACCACATAGAAATTCATTAGTATTTTCGTATAACTTTGTAAAGTATATACCTCTTTGATGTTCAGTTCTAATATACTCTTTTGGTATGTCTAGTTTTGAATATGTAAAGTTTAATGATCTATTCTTATGATCTCTTTTTAGTGGTTGGCCATTAGGTCTTTTGGCTTCGTGCCACTCCCAATACTTTCTAGTGTGATTTTTCTTTAACCAAGTCCATATCATTTTCCTAACTGGTCTACTAGGTTGAAATGATACCGAACCGGTCGTAAAGCCCATTCTTTTCCAATACTTTAAACCATCATATTGGGATAATGTATTCGCCTTTGCCTTACCGTACAAACTTGTTGTAGTTACACCAACTAGCTTATCACCATATTTTTCTTCCCATATTCTTTGTACGTCATCTGATAAACATAGATATGCTAATAATTTACCACCTGTAAATGAATAACCTAGTGGTTGTGTAGGCACTATAGATGAACCTATTGCTGTGTGATTAATTTTACCCTCAAAGGTCTTAATTTGTCTATCCCAACCAATAAACTTATCACGTGGTGTTAAGTCCATAAAGTCACCTGATATACAAATCACACCAAGGTATTTGCCTGATCTATTGTCTTTTACTATAAAAAATAGTTGTCTGCCAATATTAGAATTGTTTTTCATAGTAGATAGGAAAGTTCTTAGTGTATTCCACTTTTCTGCCAGGTCGCCTCTTTTCTTTTGACCATTAAATCTGGTTTCTGTATCATCTGTAAATTCTAATACAGGTTCTAGCTTGTCAATATCATCTGGTGATTCAGGAATCCAAATATTTTTTTTAACGGTGTTAATTAATAATTGTTGTTGTTGATCTATAAGTGTAGGTTTATCATCAAATAAACTGTTTGTTTCTGCTGTTGGATATTTTTCGTGTACCTCTATCCATTTTTCGTACAATGTATATTCTTGTACAGTCATTTTAGATACAAAAGCCAAATCTTTTTCAACCATTAGTTTTAAATGGTTTTGGTCTACATCTTCTACTTTAGATATGTCGTTATTTTCGCACCACTCTTTATATTGATTTTCAACAAATTGATCTTCACCACTCATAGTATATAATATATCACAGTTATTTTAAAATGTCAACGCTGGCCTCGGTTTCAATAACAACCCTAGCACCACAAGATAATAGCGGTTTTTCATTACCACCATATATTATCTTACAAGGTCCGTTTACTTGAACCTCATGGCAATAAGTATTTTTTGAACCTTGTTTTACTGTAATAACAGGCTCGTTTTCGTTATTCTTCTTATTACTTCTTATTACGTGTTGGTTTACGTGTATGTATGTTTTTCTTTTTCTCATTTAATATTCTACCATAATTTGGCCATCCAAATTTACTAGTTGATTCGTCAATATATCTCCATCGAATTACATCTGTATTTGGATTTCTTTCAAATATTTTTGGTCGTTCTTTTGACATATCACTCCTAACTTATTGGTTTTTCTATTACTTTAGCCTCTTTATCTTTTTCTAAAGTATCAATAATTTTTTCAGCTTTCTCATAAGCTCTTTTTAATTTGAATTTGGATACTTTATCTGTAAAGTTTAACCCTTGTGTATGATCATATTCGTGTTGAAAGATACGACTAAACATACCATCTAAATGGCCTTCTTGTAAATCGCCATTTTCATCTTCATATTTTACAACTACTTTACGAGGTCTTGTAATTGATAAAAATACAAATGGAAAAGTTAAACAACCTTCTTTCATAACAGTAGTTTCTTCACTACTTGATATAATCATAGGATTAAAACACGCCATCTTTAGACCATTTTCTAATTGTAAATGATCACCTAATACAAACATATTAAAAGGTAAACCTACTTGATTACAGGTTAAGCCTATACCACCATGTTTTTTCATAGCTTCAAACATTGACTCAGTTAATTCTTTTCTATCTTTAAATCCTTCATCTTTTAACATATCGTCCTGAAAAGGGGCGATTGCTGATTTTACTCTTGGATCTGTAGGTGGGATTAGTTTTAGTTCTTTCATTTTATCTCCTTTTCATAAAAATATTTAATGTTAATCTACCATTATCTTTATTTTGACCATAGTTTTTTGTTGCTGAGTGTCTATAATTAGCGTCAAATAAAAAAGCTCTATTTTGTACAAACTTCACATCTGTTATTAAGTTATCTCTGTCATCATATATTTGTGTGCCTGATTGTAAATTAGTTTCTGACAAATATACAATTATAGTGTAATCAGACGTGTCACTATCTCGGTGTATCCAATCTTGGCCATCATCTTCATCCAATCTCATGTGAATATATGATCTCACTTCAAATGAATTATTTTTAAAAAGAAATTCAAAATGTCTATTAATTTCATTTATAGTTAAAACATTTAAAAAAGGACTAGATGTTTCTAAATTTTTACTTCTCTGACCAGGCCAATCTGCATAAGGAGCAAACTTTTTATAATCTTCTAAATTATATAATGGTATGGATTTGAAATGATCTTTGATCATAGGAAAATAATTAAAAAATCCATCTTTTATTATATGTATCATGTTTGTTGTAACCTTGTAAAGTTTTTATATTTCTCAAATTTAATTATGTTTGTAAATTTATCAAACAATATATCACCTTTGTGTGATATTATAAAGATATTTTCATTGGTTAGTGATTTAATTATTTTAAAAAAATCATCCATGCCTTGTCCATCTAAACTACTATCAAAGATTTCATCTAACAATAATAAGTTTGTATTTACACTGTTTTTCATTTTAGCGATCTGTCGCCAAGTAAATAATAAAGCTAAGTCAATTCTCATCTTCTCACCCTCACTGAAACTATTGTAATTAAAAGTATCTCTAAACCTACTCTTTACAGTTTCATTAAACTCTTCATCTAAATTAAACGATACAAAGAAGTCCATAGATTGTAAATATTGATTAATAAGTGTATTCATAATAGGAACATATTTTTTTATTATTTGTGCTTTAGCTCCTTTATCATTTAATATTTCTCTTAATACATCTACATATTTTTTCTTTTCTATAACTTTATCTCTTTCAATTTTAGTTTCTTTTAAATCGTCTTTTAGTTTTTGTAAATCTTGTTCTATCTTTTTACCATCAGTTTGTTTATTCTGTAATTTTTCTATTTCTTCGTTTATACTATCGCTATATTGATTTAACTGGTCAATTGAAGAATTTACCTTAGCAACATCTATATTTAGATCAGAGAGTTTACTTGACATTTTTCCAAAAGCTGTAACCTTTTCTTCAACTTTAGTTATTTCTTCTACAAGTTTTTTCATACCGTCTTCTAGTATTGTGACTTTGCCTTTTTCGAAAGCGATCTTTTCACCTCTAAAATCTGCTTGTAAAGGTTGTGTACAAGTAGGACAATTGTCATTCTCTTGGAAAAACTCTAAATTTTTTTTATGTGTTGATAAGTTATGTTCTATTTTTGTTTCTACTTTTTGTATTTTTTTTAGTTTATCATCATATAAATTTTTATCTTTTAAATGATCTTCGGTTTCTTTTATTCTTTGATTTAATTCGATTATCTTTTCTTGGTATTTTTTGTGTGCTACTTTATTTTTCTCAATTACTTGTTTTCTTTCATCTAAGCCGCTTGTATTTAATTGTGATATTTCATTATAATGTTTTAGTTCTATGTCGTACTTTGATTCGATTAGATCACATTTGTGTCTCATTTCTGTAATTGTATTTGTCAACTCTGTTTGTTGTGGTCGTAATATTAAATCCATTAAACCAAAAACCCTAATATCAAGTATCTCTTCAACCACTTCTCTTCTATATCTTGGTTTCATTTTCATAAACGGCTCGTATGATGAAGAACCTAATAACACAACTTGTAAAAACGATCTATAGTTTAGTTTCATTACATTGGTTTCTAAATATTTTTGATAATCAATATTGTTAGCTTCTTGGTTCACTAATTCACCATCACAGTAAATTTCAAATAAATTAGGTTTTATACCTCTTCTAATTTTATATTTTTTTGTACCTACATCAAACTCTATTTCTATTAAACAATCACCTTGATTAATAGTGTTTATCATTTGTTCTTTTTTAATAATTCTAAAAGGTTTATTAAACAAGCCAAAACATAAAGCATCCAACAAAGTAGATTTACCTGAACCATTTTGACCTACAATTAATGTAGTATTTGATTTATTAAGTTCTATTTCTATAGGCACATTACCTGTTGATAGAAAGTTTTTATATTTTATTTTTTTAAATACTATCATTCACTGGCCTCAACATAAAGTTCTTTAGCAAATTCTTTTAGTTTCTTTTTATCTAAATCAGTATCTATTTGATCCATATAATTTCGTAAAAAAGTAAGCGTATCTTCACCTTGTTCTAATATATCTTCTCTCACTGTTGATTTTATGTCTGTAGGGTCTTCAACAATTACTAAACCATGTACATCTATATCATTGTAAAACTTTTCAATTAGTTTACTATACATATCTTCTTTTGTTTTTTGAGATACAAATAATTTAACAAAACAATTATTATAATCGTCAAGTCTATGGTGTGTGTAATCATACTTTGTGTCATCGTACATAAACTTTTTAAATATAACATTAGGATTTTCTATTCTTTCTATTTCTCTTGTTTCTGTATCAAATACATGAAAACCTTTTGGACAATTATAATCTGACCACATAATTTGATACTGTGTACCTAGGTAAAAAATATGACCATCATCTGACTTTTTATGAAAATGACCAGATAAAACTTTTTCAAATCTTCTAAATTGATTTTTTTCTAAACCATGTTCATTCATATGACCACCGTGCATTTCAAATCCTTTTATTTCTAAATGTCCAAAACATATATCAGCATTTGAGTGATCTATGGCATGTATTGATTCTTCATAATTGTCATCACAAATCCAAGGAAGAAATTGTATTTTAGTACCATCAAATTCTACTTCACGTGGTCTAGTATAGATTGAAGCTTGAGACGATATGTTTAAATTTTCCATAGCATTAACTTCATTTGTGTTTTTAAAATAAGTATCGTGGTTACCTATAATAATATGTGTGTCAATATTTAATTCATCTAATCTATCCCAAAACTTAACTCTAAAATTGTGAGCTGTATTATGATTAATAAACTTTCTTCTATCAACGACATCACCTAAGTGAACAAGAGTTTTTATATTATTTTTTATGACATAAGGAAAAAATATTTCATCATAGAATTTATTTTGATATTTCATAAAATCAGGTGAATCATTTCTACAACCAAAATGTGTATCGTTTAATAAAGCTAATTTCATGTTAAGTTTCTCATTCTTGTTAAAAATTCTTTATGACCTATTGTGTTCATAGTATTATAGTGGTTTCTTCTTTCTGAAATAATATTATCTATTTGTTTTTTTAAATCGTCATTTATCAAATTAATTTTATTTTCTACTGTCTTTAGATTCAATAAATCTAACCCATACATAACCATAATATGATTTAAATGTTTAAACAACAACTTACCACCTTTAAAATCATTTTCGTCTGGTAGTTTAGTATTCCATATTTTAAGTTTGTCTGATAAAGATTTAGGTATTGCTCTGTATTTTATATCTTTCCAAAATTGACTATCTTCTTTATTTGTTATGTAATGAAGTATAATAAAATCTCTTATATTAATCATTATATCATTTACTTTGTTATTATAATCATTTGATACATGTTCATCATAATTAGATAATGAATTTACCAATAAAAAAGCCTGTTGTATGCTAGTGCTTATTGAAGTAGCCTCTAGTGGTTCAACAAAATTTGCTGATAGACCAACAGCCACACAATTTTTAATCCACACTTTATCTAAAGCACCAGGATCAAATTTAATTTTCTTTCCTACTTCTATTTTTCTATCTAATAATTGTTCTACTTCTTGTTGAGCCTCATCAAAATTAATATATTCATCATTAAACACATAACCATTTCCCCAACGGCCATAAGTAGGTATTCGCCACATCCAACCATATTTCATCGCTCTAGCCAGAGTGTACATATTATATTCTTCAGTATCTTCCGTTTGAAAAGCTATAGCGGAATTTAAAGTTAAATAATCTGAATATGATTGCCACTTAGCCCCTAATTTAGAAATTAATAGTCTTTTTAAACCTGTAGAATCAATATAAAAATCTGTTTGATAGTTTTGTTTATTACCCTTTAACGATTTTATACCATCATCAATTAATACATCAACTATTTCGTCTTCTATAATACTAATATTTTTTTTAACACAGAGTTTCTGTAAAAAAATATTTAACTTATTTGTATTAAAGTGAAATTGATTTACTAAATCGCCTATAATGGGATCACCTTTTTTATAATCTTGTTCTAAAAACCAGGTGTTTATTGTATTGTCTATAAAATTTTTAGGACACATGTCTAATTTTTTAGTTCTATCCATTATCATTTTATCATAAACTACTGACATGCCGTTATACGAACCATCATAACCAAAAGCAATACTGTGTAAAAAGTCTTCGTTAGACCAATTTTGAAAGTAAATTCCGCTTTTGAAAGTAGCGTCGGTTTCTTTTATTAACTCTACTGTTGACAATCCTAAATGTCTCATAAAGTTAGACCAATGCTCTGTTGAACCCTCACCAACTCCTATAATGCCAATCTTATCAGATTTAATTATCTGTATATCAATATTGTCACCAAAAGATTGTTTTAATATTAAAGCTGATACAAGACCAGCTGTACCGCCACCCACAACGGACACACTCTTCACAGTTTTCATTACTTTTTCTTTTTACTTTTTTTCTTTGCTGATTTTTTTTTCTTTTCAGGTTCTTCTATTCTTATATTTTTTTGTAAAAATTCAGTGAATTGATTTGTAAACTCACCACCTTGATCAGTAGGTTGTAAAGCCATGTCATCAAAATTATTACTTAGTATAAGTTTTTGTTTAATAGTAACCTGTTTTTTTTCTTTTTGTATTCTTCTTACAAAAGCATAAAAAATTATTTGTGTAAAATAAGCAAATGGATTTTTTGATTTTGCTGGATTAAAATTGTCCAAATACTGTAAACAATTTTCTATACCATCACTAATCATGTCGTCTCTAAATGTATAGTTAATAAAGTTGGGTCTATAAGATAGATGATTAGCAATTTTAAGAAAACAACTACCTAGATAATTGTCAACTGGTGGTTTTTCTTTACCAGTTTTTTTTGCTTCATTACATCTTTTTCTGTAGGCTTTCATTGCCTCTAAAAATTCAGCGTTATTTACGTAATGTTCTTTTTTCGTTTTTGTATTCATAATATTAATATACTATATTTGTATCAAAATGTCAATGTTTTGAGCTAATTAATCCTTAATTAATTCTACTTCTACAGCTTCTGCTTTGCCATACTCATCAAAGTTTTCATTGTAATGTTTCCAAATACGCTTTTCTAATTGTTTAGGAGTTCCCTTAAAAGGGTATACATTTTGACAATACTTTTTAGGATTGTCACTATTATATGTTGCTTTTATTATCCATTCACTTTTTTTCATATCAGCATTGACTTTTAAAAGTTTGTGTGTATAATGGAGCGTGTAGCGAGTGATTTGAGGGAGCTCCTAATAAATTAATGTAAGGTTCCTTCAGGCTCTGTACCATCTTCAAATTCATCAAATATTTCATTAACTTTATCATTATCTTCTTTGGAGAAAAAGGTTCTATCATAGTCTTCTTTCTTTTTCGGAGACTGAATTTTTTTATATTCATTTGACATATGATTGAAACTTTTAGTCATTTCAGCAGAAGCATTTGTTATAGTCATAATTTTTCTAATTGGTATTGTAATTATTTCATCGTTTGTATAAGCCGCCCATTTAATTAATGCCACATAGTCTTTTAAACCTTGTGAAGTTAATTGTGGCACATATTTAATTAATAGAGGTTTTACTAACCTTATTAGACCTGTTTTTTCATTTAGTTGATCTTTAGGAAAAGAACAAACAATGTCATCTCCATTATCTAACTTTACTATTTTTATGTTTTTTTCCATAGGTTGATGCATTACTTTAATTCTATATTATGTATTTCGTAATTAAATTGTTCATCATTGTAAATATTTATACGTTCACGGAAATGAGCCAAAGTGTAATTTTCTTTACCGTTGTATGATATATCGTCAGCAATATCATATAAAGTTGCCTCTGATTTATTATCTTTTAAACGAAGACCCCGACCAATAGATTGAAGATTCCTGATCCGACTTTTAGAAGGAGAAGCGAAAATAATGTTGTGTAAATTCCTAATATTAATGCCAGTGGAAAAAGTGCCAAAAGAAGCAATAATAATAGAATTATCGGATTTTTCTGTAATTTCTCTAATCTTTTCTCTTTCATCGGCCTCTACACCTCCGTGTACATAAAACACTTTTTTATCCTGTGCTTTATCTTCGATTAATTCTTTAAGAATCTCACCGTGCTTTTCAACGTATTGAAATAAACATAAAGAATTGCCTTGTAATGAAAGACAAAGATTCCTAATATATTTATTCCTTTTTTCATTGGAAACTAAAAAATCCATTTCTTCCTGATAATTTTTATCTTTTAAAAAATGTTTAGAATCATTATCATATTGTAATATTAGACAAAATATTTTTAAATCTGCTAATTGTTTCTTTTCTTGTAACTCACTTGTTGATACAACTTTATTTACCGTACCGAACAATCCTTCTAATACAAGTTTATGTGTTTTTGTGCCATCTAAGGTACCTGTAAGACCAACTCTATATTTACATTTGACAAGTTTTGTCATAATTTTTGTAAGTGAAACGGCCTTAAATAGATGTGCCTCATCACCTATAACCATACCAAAATCCGAAAACCATTTTTTAGGCATATTATATACTGATTGCCAGGTAGTTATAACAACCCTTTTATTAGTTTCTTTTTCGTGGCCTTGATAAATTCTGTGAACATTACGATCACTATTGTAACCATAATCTTTAAAATCTTTAAATAATTGTTCTACAAGTGATGTTGTTGGTACTATAATTAATATTTTATCTTGTTTAGTATCTTTTAATCTTAATAAATTAAAGATTAATATTAAGTATATGATAAGTGATTTACCTGAAGCTGTGGGAGAAACAAGTAAACATCTATCTTTTTGTATAGAATATTTAAAGGCTTCTTTCTGATAATCTCTAACTTCATGTGGCAATTTAAGAGCTTTTATTAGATTATCTACTTTTTTATCATCTACTGTTGTATCTTTAATTTTAGTTCCATCAACAACTTGAACATCATTATTTTTACACCAATCTAAAATATAGGGATAAAGACCAGCATAAATTTGTCCGGTCGCATAAGAGAATAATCTAATTTTTCCGTCCCAAACTCGATTACGATACTGAGGCATAAATTTATAACCTGGTACCTCAAATGTAAAATACTCACCAAGTTCTCTTCTAATATCAGCGTCTGCCTCTATTTTTAAATAGACTTCATTAGGTTTATCAATGATTAAATATCTAGTTGTGGTCATAATAAAAATAAATTATTTTTTATATATGCCTTTAAAATAAGCAGGCAAACCACAGAAAGGTCTAGTGTCAAATAACAAGTCTTGTCCTATTTCAGAAGCTTTTTCTTCCATATTACCACCAACTTCATTATAATGTAAAAAAACTTGTGCGTGATTGATACCTGGAAATTCTTCTCTCCAGTGTTTTACTTCACAGCCTCTATAAAATATAATATCTCCTGGCTCTAAATGTAAAGGTACACCGTCTATAAACATAGGCCAATTCCAATCTTTCCAAGATTCATCTAAGTTTGAAATATCATATCCTAAACACATTGTTGCTGAAATTTCACAACTAGGTCTGTCAATATGAGGTTTTAAATCATTATTTGTTTTATACAATCTATGATAACTATAAGTAGGTTTCAAAGTCAAACCTGTAAATTGCATTGCTTTTTCTACTGACATCAACAACAAATTGTCCATTGCTGGGTCACCATATAATGAAAAGGCTCCTGGAGCTTGAATATCGTCATCTTGTCCATAACGATGCATCATATAGTTTTTTAAGATAGCACCTTTTTTAAAGATATTATCAACTAATATAGGATCTCCAGTTGTTTTTACAGTTTGTAATCTCTCACTATTGTGTAGAGCATGATAGTACAAGAAATTAGCTAAATGTTTGTCAATAAAATTTTTGACAACAACATACTTGTGTTCTTTAAATGCTTGTTTTGATTTTTCGTTTATCATTTAAATGGATATCCACAATTCCACATTACTAAAGAATATCTAGTACCTTTAGTAACAGGTGTTACTTGATGATGGAGAAAAGATGGAAAAACTATGATAGAACCTCTAGGTCTTATTTCTTCACACTCATGGAATCTTTCACCCTCACTATGAGGACCAAAATCAAACTTTAAATTACCACCCTCATATTCACCTGGTTTAGTTAAGTTAACAGTCATTGACAATTTTCTTATTTTACCTACTAAATTATCATTATCTACAAATAAAGGCAGTCGTTCTCCTTTATCATTTACAGGCGAAACACCTGGTATAAATTTTTTATATTTTGCGTGATGACACATACCTGCATCTGTATGCCAGCCGTAATATTGATTTATGCCATATTTTGTAAATTGTATTGATTCACTAAAATCCCAATCAAAATTCCAACCAGCACTTTCATTAGCAACTCTAACATAGGGTTGTAACTTATCAAAAATCCACTTATCATCTAACCAAGAAACTTCACTATCTCTAATATAAGTTTGTTTTTCTAAATCATCGCCTAATTCATTTTTTAATTCTTCTATAGTTTTATGACCAGCTGATATTTGGCCAGACTTATCACCTGATTTTTGTCTTTGACCTGCCGTTGAAGCTAATGTATTTTTTCCTTCTTTTTTTGCTTCATCTATTAATTTATTTCCAATTTTTAAAATTTTATCACAAACTTCATCTGATAAAGCACTCTTAAAATACCAATAATTAAATTTGATACCATTCGCCATTATATTGCTCCACTAGTAAATTTACGCCAATCAATTGCGTTTTTAATAGTGAATCCTCTATTTGATATTAATCGTATAGTCCTATCTAAAAAATCTACTACTGTATTTAGGTAATCAACTTTTTGTTTCAATTTTTGTAGTTCATTATCTGACTCTAAATACTTGTCTATATCCGTTTTAAGTATTTTCAAATCAAAAGGTTTTTGAGCATAAACTTCAGCAGGCGCTTTACCTGTGTAGTATTCCCATTTTTCCCTTTTCATTACATTATACTCTGTTTCAGTTCTACTTAACATTAACTTAAATTTAGTTAAGTGTTTTAAATATTGATTATGTAACTGTGGTGTTTTTAATGATTCTAAATCTAATTCTGTGTCGTTTATTTTAAGGTCTTTTTCTGCCTGATTTTGTAACTCTTCAAGTGTCATAATAACTCCATTCTATACTCGTATTATATCATAAAAACCTTATTTTGTAAAGGTTATTACGATGTTGTTACTGTGGTTGTTGAGGCACCAACAGTAGCAAAATCATAAATTTGATAATTAAATGTAACAGTAGCTGTCAAATATTCTACATCAGCTGCTTGTTGATCATATTGTAATGACGTTAATCCAACAGGAAATATATCTCTAAATCTAACTTCTAATTGAGCATTGTTCTTACTAGTCAAAACGGTAAGTGTTGCGTCTGAATAAACTCCACCCGCTTTACTAGCGCCATATTTCACCTTGCCTGGCTCTGTAGAAACACTTCCAGTGGTTCCTGGAAATCTATCATTACCGGCGTCAGCAAGTGATCTAAATTCTGAATAATCTCTTGGAAACCCTAATCCGACCAACCAACCATGTATTTCCTGAAAGTTCTCTAAATTTTCGTCAACTAAAAAAGTCATAGTTAAAGGTTCATAAGTTAACTTATCACCAGGTATTGGAATATCTTTTAAAGGCGTAGCCTGTGTCATATTACCACCTAATGTAATACCAGGTATGTTAACTGATGTACAAAAATATTCTACTTTAGGTAACTTAATTATACTAAACTTAAACTGTGTAGGACTAGCATAATCTTGTTTAGTTGGTTGTCTTAAATATGAGTTTGTAACTGTCATAATACTATTTATATGCTATTTTGGTAGTGTTCCGGACTCACCAAGTTTCTTAATTGCTTCACTTATTACACTAATGCTTTCGCCACTTTTTTTACATGGATTTTCTTCAGTAGATACCTGTAATTCTTCACATATAGGTAGTGTTTTATCTACTTTAATTTCTTCTACTTCACAAGCATTTACCAGCGTAAAAACACATAACATTATTAATGATATGATGAATATGTAGAGGTACTGTATTAGTATTTTTTTCATAATTGTCTTTTATTTAATGCATAAAAAAAGGGCGGGTTTTTAAGCCGCCCTTTTTCGTATTCGTGTTAACAAATATTACATTAAGTTTGTAATTTGTACTCTTCTGTAGTATCTGTTTGAGTTAGCAGAACCAGCACCGTTAATAATTGCGTTTGCATCTGTAGCTCCAGTTTCAGCAAATGGGTTTGCTTGTAAACCGTATCTAGTTTTGAAACCAATTTTCGGTTGGAAAGTGTCCTGACCAACTGCTCTTACCATTTGTAGTGGTACGTATGGGCAGTAGAATAAACCACTGTCATAAGCAGATGTACCTTTGTAACCTACAACAAAGTATTGAATTGCTGTATTGTTAGCTGAGTACGGATCAATGTACACTTTGTATCTACCGTTTAATACACCAGCAAAAGTATTACCTGTGTCGTCAACTTGTAGATTGTTGTTTAACGCTGGGTTGTAATCTAAAACACCTGCCATTTGTAAAGCACTAGCAACATCTGAAGAACAGATAATGATGTTACCTTTTCCTCTTCTTGTTCTTTGTGCGATAGCATTTGCTTCTCTTTCAACTTGGAACATTAAACCTTTGAATCTTTCAACAGACCATCTACCGTTTGAGTCAGTATCTAAGTCAAAGATTCCTTCAGTTGTTGTGTTCACAGTACCAGTGTTAGCACTAGCACCTTTTTCTGCGTTGATGTAAATTGTTCTTACAACTTCTCTGTTGATTTCCGCAAGGATCTCAGCAGATAAGATATTAGCAAGTTCAGTTTCTGCGTCTAAACCATGGATTGCTTTTAAGTCTTGTGCAAGTTCCATAGTGTATTCAGCTTTAAGAGCTCTTGATTTAGCAGTTACTGTAGATTTCTCAATTGAGAAAGCCATTTCAGCAAATGCGTTACCAGCAGAGTCACCTAATGCTTCAGCAGCAGCTGTTGACATACCAGTACCTTGAGTGTACGTTCCAGCCGGTGAGCTGTTCAATACACCTGGATTAGTACCAGCTTGAGCAGTTGATGAGAAACCATCTACAGATGAACCGGCAGCATTTCTACCAGAGAAATCTGAGTCAGCTTCAGCAAATAGTGCTTCGTTAGCAGCAGCTTGTGATGTGTATTTTGCTCTCATAGCAAAAATTAAACCTGTAGGTCCAGTCATTGGCTGTACACCACAAATGTCATATGCTATAAGATTTGGCATTGCTCTTCTTACTAATGAAATTAGGATTGGATCCCAATTTTGAATTGAAGTAGCGTCTGTACTGTTAGTAGGCGCAGCCTCAGATAAGAAAGAAGCATCTTCCTTCATTGCTTTCTCTTGGTTTTCCAAGATTACAGCTGTGACCGCTTTTCTATAACTGTCAGTAACTTTTGGAAGTTCTGCGTGTTCTAGTACAGGCTGCCACTTTTGTATTAATTGTTCAGATAAATACATTTTTGTGTCTCCTCGTATTTAATTATGACGCTTTCACGTCTTTAGTTTTACTGATAGCGGCCGTATAAGCAGCCATAGCTTTAGATAGATCAACATTTTCTGTTTCTCCACCAGCAGCTACTTCATCAATATTATTGTTTGATGAAATCTTTTTTGAACCAAAGTAAGATTCTTTAATAGTTTCTACTTTGCTTCTAAATTCACCAGCATTAGAATAATCTACTTCTTCAGCTAATTTGTTAAATTTTTCTTTGTCAGTGTCAACAAGACCTGAAGATACTTCGTCTATAATATCTTTTCTTGTCAGTACATTGTTTTCAGATTTTAATTTAACAGTGTCTTCGATTGATTCGTTAAGTTTCTTTTCTAACTCTTCAATCTTATTAGCTTGATCTTCTAATACATTATATTTTTCGTCAGGTACGTCTATATAGTGGTCTTCAAATAATTTTTTAAGACCAGATATAAAGTCCTCAGCGATTTCGCCTTTAATACCTCTTTCAATTGCTAAATTATTTTCTTTCATCCACTCTTCTACAACGTAGTTTAAGTAAGAGTCAACTTTTTCAGTTAATTCAGCTTTGAATGATTCAGTATTTTCGTCTAATTTCGCTTTGTATTCTTCTTCAAGTTTCGCTTGCTCTTCTTTTACTTTTGCTTTAATAGCAGTTTCAAAAATTGTAGCAGCTTTTTCTTTAAACTCTTCAGATAAATCAGCGTCACCGACTAAAGCGTCAACATCAGCAGATACATCAATTGTATCTTCTTTCATGTCTTTTTTCTTTTCATCTTCGTGTGACATTTCTTTTTTAGCTTTCATACCATAGCCTTCTTCTTTTTCTTGCTTCTTTTTCAAAGCGTCTAAAGCTGCTTTTGGCATTTCGCCTTCTTTTACTTCTTCTTTATCCGATTCGTCTTTAGTTTCTTCCTCTTTTAGTTTTGGCGTTGCGTCAGCACTACCTTGACTTTTTTGTTGAGGATCACCAGAAACTTGTTTTGTCTTTTTTGAAGCGTCTGGATTGCTGTCAGTCGGTTTAGTAACCGCTTTTCCTAAATCTTCATAATCTGCCATAGACATGATTTTTGAAGCTTCAGCTTCAACAGCGTTTTTCTTAGGGGCATCTGCCATAGGGTTAGCAGCATTAGCTTCACTAACTTCTTTAACAGCGTCCTGTTCCATAACCTCAATATTTTTTTCTGTTTCGGCCATTGAGAATCTCCTTATTAATTAATAATTAAAATAACTAGTTATTTACTCTCTGTACTAGATATTTATAAAATTAAAGTTTTCCAAGAAAGTTTTTAAACACTTTTAGTTTTTGTTCTTCAAGTGATCTTTTCTTAGTTTTTATTATTTCTAGTTTCCAAGCTTCAATGTCTTTTTCAACTAAAATACCATTATCCCAAACCCATTCTTTGTTTTCCATAATGCCTTCTACGAAAGCGTCAGGAGCAGATGGATCTGCTACAATGTCAGCAGCGGTAGCTAAATAGAAGTCATCTTTGACATAGTTAGCACCATTTCTACTTACTAATGAACCCATACCTCTACTTGATACTCCAAGTTGAGCGCCCTCGTCAATTAGACCTTTTACGATCTTACCATAAGGGGTGTCCATAATTTTTGCTTCACCAATAAAATTTTTACCATCTGGATAAAGTTTTTTCACCATATGTGAAACTCTTTCCAAATTTACAGTTGGTCCGTCAGGATGCCCTAACTCACCAAATGCTCTATTTTTATTGATAAACTCTTTGTTATATCTTCTTACTTCTCTTTCAAGTATGTCTGCAGGATAGACACGTCCATTTCTATTTTTTATTTCAGATTGTAAAAAGACACCTTTAATTTTATATTCTTTCTTACCGTTATTTTCTTCGATAAGATATTCGGCTTGTGTGACCTCTTCGGAAATTAATTTCATAATTCTCTCTCTTTTTGTACTAACTATTTATACATCTTTTAGTCTTTAGAACGCTTATATTCGGCTCTTTTATGATCATATGTAAACCAACCTGTAACAATGTATTTAACTTTTGTATTTGAAACTTGACCTTTATGAGTGTGTGTCCAACCAGCTGGCCAAATTATAGTCTTACCTTTTACAGATTTTACAGTTTTATTTTGATATAAGAAATCTGTACCACCATCTTCAACATCATTCAAATAAGTCATATAAACCAAATGTCTGTGTAAGTCTAAAAAAACTCCAGATTCTTCATAATGCCATTTTTTAAAACCACCACCTATCGGATATTTTTGTATATTAACAGCCTCAACATAATAATAATGCTGTCTTATATCAGAATATTTGTACTTTTGTTTATATACAGATAATACTTTACTAAGTTCATCTATGTATCTTTGAGCTAAAGTTTTATCTTTAAAATACGGATGTGTTAAATCAATAGAATCTTTTGAGTCTTTATCCACTACACCGCCACTCATAACACCTGGTTGTGAAAGAGGATTATTATCCAACTCTTCAACCAATTCATCACAAATTTTTAAATCAATTGAAGACTCTAATATAAAGTCATCTAACATAAATTATCTAAATTCAATTACTAAACTGTAGTTATCTCCATTAGCAAAATTTTTAGTTGATAATAATACATCGCCAGTTGGTGTTGTAGCACTGTTACCTATACTGTTTCCAGCTGCTCTCAAATCCCAATATCCATTACCAGATAAAAATAAAGCAGTAGCGTTTGTAACACCATCCCAAATTAATTCCACACCTGATTTTGAATTAGCTGTATTAATTGAATACCAAATTTTAGCAATTTTTCTATTACCATCTTCAGTCATAAAAGTTAATTCAGAAGCGTCAACCTTTTTGACCAAAGTTTCTCCTGTGCCATCTGAAATGTTTGTTAATTTAGTTACAAACTTAACACCAGATGTATCAGCTATTGTTTGCGTTGTTACTATATCAGCCATTTGTATATCCCGATTCCTTATGTGTCTCTATTACTAAATTATATTTGATAACATCAGAGTCACTATCTAATAAAATGTTACCAACAACATCTTTAATTTTTTCTTCATTTGGTTTTAAACCATAGTTTCCACGTCCAGATAATATTACTTCTTTTGTATTATCATTTTCAAAAAATAATGTTACCTCGCCTGTACCTATAATTTCATAAACAACATTTGCTATTGAAACTTTTGGTTCACTAGAAGCGTTGTTTGAATTTACAACATCAACTAATTTTTGATTGATTTCACTACCTACTCCATTAGAATTGACAATAATTTTAAAATTATCATCAACTAACTTTTCAGTAGTGATAGTCATTATGAGTTTTCACCCATACCAATTTTTTGTAATGTTAATAAAGCATAACCTGTAGCACCTACTGTTACGCCCTCAACATCTCCACCAGTAGCTGTAGTATTTGTAGCAGTATTTTTAATTACAGCACCGTAATAAATTCCAGCGCCTGATAAATTAATTGCCTCAACATCTGCTGAAGATCCTTTAAATTGTAATTGTAATCTACCTGTTATACCATAATTAATGTGTGTGATATGTAGTTTAGCGCCGTTAGCATGCCCACTTAAACCACTTGCGTCAACAGCTGTAGCTGTAGTAGCAGAGTCATTATCAAAAGTGAGTAATACTTTGGCATGTGTTTTTGTATCTGACAATATTTTAGTTGTAATAGCCATAGTTTCTTTACACTCCTAGTTCTTCGTTAGTTTGGTTTTCAATAAATTTATATAGTTCTTCTTTATTAATATTATGAAAATGAGCAACTTTATCAACTGCGTTTTCTACATTTAATATTAAGTTGCCTTTATTTTCAATTAGTTTTATAACATCATTAACGGCCTCTTTCATTAAAGGCGAAAGACTATCATAAGTCTTTGAGTCAATATTTTTATTTGTCTTAACTATCTGGCTGACTTTCAACATTTGTGTCTGTACCTTGTGTTAAGTCCATTTCTGCCTGTCCGTCATTAGCTGTCGCAACTATTGGATCAGCAACTTCAGGTTTTGGTTCACTATAACTTACCGGTTCTGGATTAGCAGCATTAAACATGTTAGCGGCCATATCTTTTCTAGCGTTATCTAAAGCATCACCAACTTTCATACGTAAAGCGTCTTTAAAAGCCTCGCCAGCTTCTACATTACTTCCGTTAGCCAATTTGTCTAAAAATTCTTTAGTTTTTTCAGTCATTTTTACTCCTTTTACATATTATCAATATCGGAATTTTGAGCCGTAGGGCTAGCAATAATTCCATCATTAATTTCTTTTTTAATTTGTTTATCAATATCTTCAATTTCTCTTTCGTTTTGTTTCAATATGTTTTTTCTAACATAATCAACAGAGAAAAATTTACCAATATAATCTCTCATTTCATTAGCCAATTGTAATCTTTCTCTCATCAATTCTGTATTTTTTAATTCAGCAAAATGTCCATCTTGTACAAAATCATATTGAATTGAATCTCTTACTAGTTGCCAATCATCTTCAGAAATTATATTTTTTAATACAAGTTGTGTTCTTAAAATATCATTAAATAGTTCAGTAAATTTCTTTCTTAATCTTTGAACAAATTTAGTAAATTTAAGTTCGTCTCTTGTAATTTCAGAAGCTCTTCCTAAATTAAAACCTTGAGAAGATTCTAATCTACTTACAGGTACATTTAAACTTCGATATAGTTTACTTCTAAAGTATTCAATATCTGTAATTTCACCAAGGTTTTGCCCACCAGGAAGTGTAGAAATATCAGTACCTCTACCACCCTCTCTGCTTGGTAACCAAAAGTCTTCTAACATTGACATATAGTTTCTATCGTCTCTTACTTCTCCAGTAGAAGCGTCATAAACAAGTTTATTTCTATATCTTGCCATTACATCACGTAAGTATTGTTCAGCTTTTACTTTTGGTAGATTACCAACGTCAATCTTAAATATTCTTCTTTCTGGTGCTCTCGCTATTCTGTAAATAACAGCTGCGTCTTCAATCATTCTTAATTGATTAACAGGTTTAATTGCCTTATGTAAATAAGACAAGACCATATTTTTATTTTGATCTATTAAACCACTTGGGCAAAAAGCAATCGTGTCAGGTGCGATTTTAATACCCATACCTGAAGTAGAACCTACAACACCCTTTTCGTTGAATAAAAAGTATTCAACAAACTCATCTATAACAGTTAATTGTTGTGGGACAGGACCGTCAGGTCTTTTCTTTCTTACTTCTCTAATTTTTTTAATTTTACGAGGATCTATATATTTTAATTCTGAGATACCATTTTTTGGATTGTCTCTGTCAATAATTTTTTGATAGTATAATCTACCATCAACATACCATCTTCTAAAAATATCATGTCCTCTTGTGTTGAAGTTTAACATTCTCAACACATTTTTAAATTCGTCTTCTATTTTTCTTCTTACTTCTTTTCCGTAAGGTAATCCTTCTACATTAACCCTAACAGCATCTTTAAGTTCATTAGCAACGATAGCCTCGTTGATAATATCTTCGATTGCCATATCACATTCGGGGTGTAATGCTATTTCTCTATATCTTCGTATTAGATCCGCCTCGGTCTTAGCAGTACCCTCCATGTCAAGGTACTGACCAAAATAGCCACCAGCGGCGACGGTTGTTGTACCGTCGTCCGCTTGTTTAGCTGTGAAGCTTTGTTTTGGATCAGGCTGTTTCTTAGCCCTCGTAATACTAAATCCAAATAATTCAGCCATAATTTAATTCCTTTGTTTACTATACTACTTATACAAGTTTTTAAGTAGTAGTATTTGTTTCAAAGTATTGGTACTCCATCTCAACTGTAAATGTTTCGACTTCAGTTTTTTCATCAAAATCTAAGTCTATAGCACTTATATTGATTGGAAAAGCACCTCTCAAAGTGTATGATTTGATAGTATTACCGTTTCTGTCAAGGTGATCGACAAAAGCATCCACTTGATAGTCAACAGGATTTGTTAATCCTTCGTTATCAGTCATGTTATTGATACCATTTTGCCATCTTTCGAAAGCATTTCTTAACTTAAAGTTAGTATCATTTAAGACTGTAACTGTCCAACTAGGGATAGTTCTGTCACCTGCGATTTTAACCGCTCTTCCTCTAAAGTTTACAGGTATTGTTGCTACCTGCATTCCAGGAAGTTGAGCACCTCTACATAAAAACGCTAAGTCTTCTATTTCGCCACCAACTTGTGCGTAACCAGGAAAAGGCATTGTTACCTTAAACTGATTGGCTCTAGCGCCGCCGCCAGCAAGTTTAGCTTTGAAGTCATTTATATTTGGCATTGTTATTCTCCTTCTCTACTATTAACCTGCGACTTCTTCAAAAGCCACGCCAGTTCTTGTTGCCACAAATTGAAGTGTGATAAAGTTGATACTTCTAGCAGGTTTCACAAAGATTTCTGCTACAAACTCATTTCTATCAATTACTTCGCCTGTGTTGTTAGTTTCATCACATACTACTAAGAAGTCTGTGATACCTCTTCGACCTTGTACTTCTCGTAAGAATGGCTCTACAATATTTCTAAAGTTTGCTCTTGTAAACTCATCGTTAAACTCGAACAATTGAAATTTAGAAGCTGTAGAGATAGCCTTTTCTAAAGTAATGAAAAGTCTTCTTACGTTTATTCTATCAAAAGCACTTGGAGAAGATAAACCAGTTTTATCTCCAAATAAGACAGTACCTTGTCCTGGGAATGTTGATACAGGATTTACTCTCTTAGGATATAATTGGTCTCTCTGAGCTTTTGTTGGATTGTACGCTAATTTAACAGCGCCTCTTATGATACCTCTGTTGAAACCAGCAGGTGAGTACCATGCGTCAGCGATTAAATCAGTTCTAGCCGCTAGACCAGCAATGTCTCCGTTTAATGGTACAAATCTGTAAACGTCATTGTATCTGTCGTAACAATATTTGTAACCACTATCAAATACAACATAACTTGATGAATTAATACTATCAAAGAAATTGATAACATTAGTTGTCTGTGTATTTGAGTTAGTAACATTAACTACATCTGATCTTTCTGGTGAAGCAAATACAATTGCGTCTTTTCTATTTTCAGCAATTGTAATTAAGTTATCAATGTGTGTTGCGTCACCCTTACATGCGATGATTAAACCCACATCAACTGTTTCAGCGTCTTGGAATTTCTCATACGCTGTTTTTAGTTGACCAGTTGTTACAGCAGTACCATCTGAACCACCTGATAGTGACTCATTTGTAGGAGTAGTTACACTTGTGAAAGTTGTTCCACTTGCGTTGTTACCCCAGTTAGTACCTGATGTATTGTGATCCATCCAATAAATGTAATTAGATTGATTTTTAATTACAGTTGGATAGTAGTTAGTATCTCCTTGTGGAGTTTTTGCGTCAGCAGCTTTAGATACTTTAGAAAAAGTTTCTAAAACTGTACCTGGAACACCTGAAATACCACCGTCTTCGTCAACGACTACAACGTGTATTTCATCACCTGAACCTGATCTTGTCGAAGTCCATGTTGAAGTTCCTGGAGCACCATCAACTGAGTCATAGTATCTCCATCTTCTTTTGATACTAGCACCATCTGGATAAGCAGTTTGTAAACCACCTTCTCCTCTTGGATGTTGTACGATTGTTAAATCGTTTGTTGCTATGTTTGTTATTCTATATTTTTCTCCAGTGTCAAAATCAGAACCAGCAGTTGTAGATGAAAATTCTACAATGTCGCCTATATTTAATTCTGTACCATCATCAACAGTAACAGTTGTGTCGCCTACTGATAATGTGTCATTGATTTGATTGTCTGAAGGTAAAGTTTGCTCATAAGCAGTTGCTGAAGGACAAGTAGAAACAAGTAAATTATTACCCCATACTCCTGCTGTTTTAGCAGCAAAAGTTCCTACTACGCCTGAACCATCTGCGTAATTATTTTCGTAATCATCAACATTTTTAATCAACGTACTTGATCCGCTTGATGAAGCGTTTGTTAATGATGTATTGTTTGCTCGTACTACTCTCAATGCGTTAGAGTATTGTAGAAAGTTGGAAGCACTAAAAAAATATTCAAAGTTATTTGAATCTGGCTTACCAAATGTATCTACTAACTCTTGTTCGCTAGAGATTGCGACTATCTCATCTACAGGTCCTTTTGCGAATTGACCAGCAACCGCTCCAATAGATGTTGATACAGCAGGAATAATTCTTGTTAAGTCTTTTTCCTGTACGAGAACACCTGGTGATACTTGAAATGCCATAGGTTTTCTCCTCTTAATTAGCTAATTATCATTTGTTTAATCAAAACTCGTAAGTTTTCTTACGCCCATAGTTAAATTTTGTTATACAGATATTTATAATAATGAAAAACTGTAGTTTATTGTCCTTTTCTTACAACAGGATGCCAAACTGTTCCATATTCATCTGAAAATGATTGTTCGTGGTCTGGTGTACCATCATCAACAAAACCAAACGGTGCCATATCTTGTTCTATTAGATTTTGTTGTTCTACGTACATTTGTTGACGAGCATTTGTATTGGTCAACTCTTTAAAGTAAGGTTGATTAGATACCCAACCAAATATGACACAACACATCATTAAGTCATCATTTGAACCATCTTCAGCCTGATAACTTTGGCCTCTTTTAGCAAATGTTGATATTTCTTCAATAATCTTAAATGAGTTTATTAAGAGTTTATCACCCTCAATAAGTGTCTTAATATTAGCACAACCAATTCGTTTAATTTGTTTAGTCATACGAACACCTAAAGATGTGCCTCTACCACTATACATAGCACCTAATATTTGACCAGCTCTTCCTTTTTGAGTTGTCATCATTAAATTATCATACTCTATTTCAAACTGTAAAGCTTCAGCAATTTGTTGACCTATATCATTGACTTCAGTTAATATATGAGCTCTATTGTATCCTTTACAAACTTGTTCTATAATATTTGGAAAGACAAAAGGCTTCACTTCATTATCTTTATAGATGGCCACCACCTTGTAAGGCATTTTTGTGACATCAAATACTACAAATGCTGAGTAATCTTTATCTACACCTCTTGCTACATCAACTGTACACACATATGTTCGACCTTTGATAGGTTCCTCAAAAATTTCTATACTGCCTGATGATTTGATAGGATTCATATAAGCCATATTTTTAATTTTAGCAGGACTTATAAGTGTGTTTACTGAGCCTAAAAATTCACATTCAAACTCTTGTTGAAACTGCTCAGGTGATGTATTTCTAATTGTTTGTTCTTTCCATTCATCATCTCTGCCAGGAACTTCTGACCAATGAACTTCAATTGGTATATAATCGTTTCTTTTATTTTCAGCGTCTGTCCATAGTTTGTAAAACTGATTCATACCGTAAGGTGTTGATACTATAATCATCTTTGTATTTTTACCAGATGAGATTGTAGGATAAACTGAACTAAAGAAAGACTCGGCAATATTTGTAGGCACGAAAGCAAACTCGTCAAGGAATATTATGTTATATGAACCACCTCGAATAGCACTTGACGAAGTAGCGGCCGCCACAATGGTTGATTTATTTTCTAATTCAATATTACCTTTGTTCCAATTAATAACACCTTGTTGCATCCACTTTGGTAAGTTTTCATATGCTAATTGTAATCTACTTAATATATCTCTAGCAGTAGATGATTTGTTGGCAAGTAAAGCTATATTTGAGTTTGGATTAAACAAGGCAAAATGTAAAAGATAAGAAATAGTTGTTGTTGATTTACCTGACTGTCTTGGTAATTTACATATGGTAAATCTATTGTTGTGTATTGTTTCAACAATTTTCTTTTGAAAGTCATACATCTTAAAAGGTACAAGTCCTTCATCAAGTGAAACAATCCTAATATAATTTTCCATAAAATATAATGGATCTTTAGCACACTTTTGATATTCAATAATTTGCTCCTGTGTATATTCAACAGGTGTATTTACCTTTTTAAGATTAGGATTTCCTAAGTATGCATCATTAGACATTTAAAATAATTCCTTCTATATGTGTATAACCTAATTTTTTAGCTTGTGTAACTCTTTGACTGCCTTTATGAACACTATATAGTTTTTCTAAATAGGGTTTGCCATCAGCACCGTACCTTTTTGAATTACTAAGTGAGTGTTTTATAACTTCGATAGGATCAATCATTATATCTTTTATCTCTTCAACACCTTGATCTAAAATTACATTATATTTTTCATAATGTTTATTATACAACAAATCACTTATTTTTAGTGTCGTCTTTTTCAGGTGTAATGTCTTTGACTTTAGTATCTTCATCTTTTTTCAACATCTTTTGTAACTCTGCTGTAGAACCTACAAAGAGAGCATTTTTAATATTGTTATTTGCTGATTTAGGCAAGTCTTTTAAATCTTTTAATTTTTTTTGTAAGTCTTGTAATTTATCTACAGTACCTGCTACTTGACCTATTAGTTGTCCAGCAACTTCATATGCTCTAGGATGTTGTCCTTCTTTTGCTATATCTAATATACCCTCAATAGCTTCTTGTCCTCTTTCAATTAGATTATAATAATTTTCTCTGCTGTATTTGTAATCATTATCCACATCAGCTTTATTTTCATCTTCTTTACGAGGTACTAAAGGTTTAAATTCTTTTTGTTCTTTAGGTTCTTTAGGTTCGATACCTAGTATCTCATTAACTTTTTCTTCGAGTTTGCTCATAATTATTCATCATTGTCAGTTGTTGGGTTATATTTTTTACCATCATTAAATGTTTGTATTGTTGTTGTGAAACCAAAATCATCATCTGCGTCAGCACTAGTAGGATCAGGCACAACTATAATTCTTTCTTCTCTCGCTTTATTAGTAATATCAGTATCAGAATATAAATCTGATTTTACTTCTTTAACAACTTTTTGTGTCGAAGCAGGACCAAATAAGTATGTTTTAGCGGTGAATCCTAATGTATATATAACGGCTCTACGAGATGTAAAATCACCACTATAAGTATCTTCATAGTTTACACTATTTAAAACAATAGGTACATCTTTTTTTATATCTAATTCAGGTATTGCGTTTACTGTAACTGTATAATCAGGTTGAAAAAAAGGTAATATTTGTTCTACAATTTGTAAACCACCTTCAGCCGTTGCTGTAAAGGCATATAAATTATATGATATATTATATGGCACAGGTGTATAATTATAATTTAATATTTTACCTTCAGCGTCTGTTTTAACTGATTTGTATTTTTGAACTCTTGTTAATTTACGAGAACCATCATAAGATATACCTGATATTTCAAAAGATAATCTCGGTAAAGTTATAGCAAACTCTCGGTTATCTAAACTAGGTTGTTGATCTAACCTAACTAAAAATTTTTCTTTAGGTCCATAAGCTAATGGTACTCTAATTGATTGTACTACATCATCACTAGAGTTTTTTCTTTTAATTTGTATATTGTTAAAAATTTGACCAAACGCAATGGTCATTCTTCTCATACTTTCGTTATAAAAATATTGTCCAAACATTATAAGTCCACGTCTCCAAATGGGTTACGCTCCGTAAAGTCTAAAATATCATCCGCTGTAGAGGCAGTATCAAAACCAGCTTCAGTATCTAAATCTAAATTATCGGCATAAGGCGATTGTGTTTGTATAGCATAAGTTTCTAGTAACATATAATTTACATCGCCGCTAGCACTATCATTTTCTAAAACAATTGATCCTGATTCGTTTTCTAACGATACTTGATGTGCTAATTGATCTAATGTGTATTTGTCTTCAGCAGCGTCAATGTCTGTAATGCCAGTATCAATTTTTTCGGAACTGTATTCCCATCTAGTAGCTTTTAATTTATAAACTGGTAAATTTCCTAATTGAAAGAATGGCTCTTGGTCTTCAACAAATTGTATTTCAAAAAAACTATTCATTAAAGGTACAAAAATAATGTCACCCTCATTAGGTCTGCCTTCTACAACCATTGTATGTGCAGAATCAACAGCGTCTTGCCATCTTCTTTTTGCCAACATAAATGTTGTATCTTCTCTGATTTCTAAACCAAATTTATTAATTACATCTTGTTCACCAGCAAAACCCTCAGTAGTTTCCATATACATTTCAAGTAAATATGAATCATCAAATCTACTAGCTGTATCTTCACCTAGTATTAAATCTCTATTGACAATTGTTCTTGGTAAATAATAAACGTCTAAGCCGTATATTTTTAGGCCTTCGATAATTAAATCTTCGTGTAATCTTTTTTCGTTGGTATTTCCGATACCGTTGCCACCTTGGAAGTAATGATTGACTGCCATGGCATTATCCTATCATCATTGCTGGGTTTAATTCATATGAACTTCTTATATCTTGTTCTAGTTTTTCAATATCAGCAAGTGCCTCAGTATATATTTGTTGGCCATTTAAAGAAACACCACCAATCATTGTTACACCATTAAATTTTGATAAATTGGCTCCCCATTGTTTTTTAAACAAAGACGTAACATATCTTTTTAAATAAATGTCATTATAAACATCTGTGTATGTTTCAGGATCAAGTTTTCTGTAAGCTTCGATAACAAGGTATTCTCCTACTTGTAAATCTTCACTCCAGTCCATATCAATATATAATCTATTATCGTGTTGATTAAATCTTAATGGTTTTTCACCAACGAGTATGTGGTCTAAAAAATCTAAATGTCTTAATACAACATCATAATTAACTATAGATGTTGAAGAAAAATCATAAAGGTCATTTAATCTTAATTGGTATCTTACATCAAATAAGTTTAGATTACCTTTATCTGAAAATGGGAATATATTGATTACGGAAATTACTGATTCAGGAACCACAAGGTAATTATTACCTTCGGACCATGATGTTGATACAGAATTTTTTGTGGCAGTTTCACTTGAATTACCTGTAATTCTATCTTTATCAGCTTGTGTATATTGATATTTTAAATATGTTCTTCTAATAGCGTCATAATGAAATTGAGCATAATATTGTAACGCTTCATCAATTCTATCTTCTAATTGATCATCATCTACATTTATCTCAATAACAGGCTTACCTAAAGCCCTTAAAGCATATTGTTTTAAATTTTCTCTTGTAGCTGGTGTTGCCATTTCATTCCCTTTGTTTACTACTACTATTTATAATACAGTAGGAGTATTATCCAAGAGCAATGGCTTGAGCAATAGCAAACGGTTGTGTAGCAACTCTTGTAGAATTTTCAGTTATTGTTGCTCCTTCAATAGTTGCTGTTGTTGTAATATTATTACCTGTGCTAATAGTACCAAAGCCTGAAGTGATTGAACCACTTGCTAAAGCACCTACAGTTGTTACATTTGAAAAAGTTGTAGCGTCTGATTGTATGTAAGTTGAAATATCGCTAGCGAGTACATATTTTTCAGTACCATTATCAGAAATAGCAAATTTATCAGCGTCAACAATAGTTGTACCTGAACCATCTGACATTCCATCAATATTAAATACCGCTTCAACAGCTCCATATTCTAAAGCTGTTCCGCCTGAGTTAACTTTTAAAACCTGTCCTGCTGAGCCTAAAGCTGCTAAACCTGTTCCGCCGTGTTCGTAATCAACAAATTCTCCGGATTGAAATTCTGCTAAACCTGTAGCGTTTCCATCACCGTCAAATACTGTTCTTATTGGTACTTTTGCTGCCATTTAAATTCTCCTATTTCTATTTATATGTTTTTATTATTCATTAAAAACTAAATAACTCAAATCTACCTTGAGCAATTCCATCTGATTTTGTAAATTGTGTAAATACACTTGTTTTTGATGAAGTAGCGGCCATAGTAAAAGTTATGGCTGCTGTAATTAATCCACCATCTTGTGTAAACAAAGGTACTGAACGAACTGCGATACCCGTAGCAGCATCAGCCTTTGCGATTACATCTGTACCAACTTTTGAACCAACAGGTAATGTAGCACCTGTAGCCGAAATTGATATAGCGCCTGATCCGTCACCTGAAATTGTAGCACCATTCAAGTCAATTGTATTTCCTGATAAGTAAATATCTCTCCATCTTAATGATGATGTTCCTAAATCATATGTTATATTTGTATCAGGTATAAGTGCTGTAGCAAATCTACCATTTACAGTAATAGTATCATCTGAACTATCACCTATTGTAACGTCACCATCTAAAGTTGTATTGCCTGTGGCATTTAATCCACCGACACGAACATTTGCGTCTGAAAGTGTTAAATTTCCTGTAGAATCACCTGTAAAAGAACCGGTACCAAAAGTAACTTCATCAGAAGATTCATCAAAACCTATAAACACATTATCACTATCACCTCTTTCAATTACTATACCAACATCACCACTCGGCGTGCCTGTCACACCATTTGCTAATTCAAGTAGTTTATCTGAAACAACTGTATTAGTTGATGATACTGTGGTTGTTGTTCCATTTACTGTTAAATTACCTGTAACTGTTAAATTATTTCCTACAGTTACATCATCTGGTAAACCTATTGTAACAGTATTGTTTGTAACAGCAGCTTCAATTTCATTTGAAGTTCCAGCAAATGTAAGTGTATCTGTTAATAGAGAAACTGTATCAGTTGTAGATGAACTATCTCTAATAGTTAAATTAGTAGCTACATTTACCTCACTAGCTGCCGTTAAACGGCCTTGTTGATCTACTGTAAAAGTTGGAATAGTTGTTGTTGAACCATAGCTGCCTGTCGTTACAGCAGTGTCATCTAAATCTATTGAAATTGAATTGTCAGCAACAGTAGTTGTAATACCTGATAATCCTGAAAAAGTTAAAGTTTCACCTGTTGTATATGTGTCGTTTGAACCACTGTCTGCCGCTAAAGTTATAGTAGAAGCAATCGTAGTATATTCTAAACCATCAGCTCCACTATTAACAACTAATGCTTGACCGGCAGTACCTAACGATGATAAACCTGTACCACCTGATACTACTGGTATTGTTTCACCTGATTGATACTCAGCAATACCTGTAGGATTATTTGATCCGTCTAATACTAGTCTTATTGGTGTTTTATCTGCCATAATTTTCCTTAAAACTCATATGCTGGGTTGTTATCATCAAAATTAGTTATATTGATTGCTTTTGTACTTAAGCCGCTTGAAGCAGTGTAAACTTCATCAAATAATTTTCTTGTTGAATTAACTTTAAAAGCAAATTCACCAACGGCAGAACCTAATCCACCTGATCTCGTAAAAACATCACATCTACTTTTAATTGATCTTCCAACAAATATATCTCTAAATGTAGATGTTAAAGAACCAATATCATATGTATTGTCTGTATCACCTATAATATTTGTTCCTACACTGGTTAAATCTGTAGAACCTGCTGAAGTATTATTAGCAACTTCAACTATACTTGCACCATTACGAACATATAGTTTTTTATCAGCAACATTTACTGCGACTTCACCGTCCTGCAAATCACTTGTAGTAGGTATTGTTGAAGATACTGTACTTCGTTTTAATTTTATAATTGTTGCCACTTATTAATCTCCTAAATTAATAATTAAAATGTTCCACCATCAATTGTTGTAACAGTAACAGCACCAGATGTAACTGTAAAGTTATCTGAACTAAATGAAGCTACACCTTTATTCGATGTAGTTGCTAATTCAGCTGCTATTGTTAAAGTATTTGATGAAATTGTAGTATCAATACCCTCACCACCTGTAACAATCAATGTTTCACCTAGTGATATGCCGTCTGAAGTAGAACTTTCATCTCTAATTGTAAATGAACTATTTGCTAATTTAGCATTTGAAATTGAACCATCAACTAATTGTGAAGCGTTAATAGTTTTGTTTGTTAATGTTTGAGAACCTGTAGTAGTTACAAAAGAACTTGGTAGTGTAACTGTATTAGATGATAAGTCTAAAGTTGTTGCTAATTTAGCAACTGTAACAGCGTTATTAGCAATTTTAGCTTCTGTAACTGCTGTAGCAGCTAATTGGTTTGTACCGATACCTGAAGCTTTAACTTGTAAAGCGTCACCAGATACTTCAATTGTAGTATCATCAACAGCAACATCTAAAGTATTACCAGTTTTTGTTAAAGCATCACCAGCTGAAATTTGGCCAGCACCAGAGAACTGAGCAACTGTAATATCAGTTGATCCTAGTGTTGGTGTCCCGTTATGTGTAAATACATAACCGTTATCAGCATTAGCAGAACCTTCTTCAACGAATACAAAAGCACCGCCTGTAATTTCTGTAGCTTCGTCACCATCTGGTGTTCTTGTTAATACGTAAGCACTTGAACCATCTCCAACTGTTGTTACTCTATATAAACCGTTTTGAACAGCACTTGACTGATCTTTTAATAATACTCTATCATTTGTTGATGGAGTTTGACCATCAATTGATAAAGCACCGTTTGAACCGGCAGTAATTGTACCAGCGCCATTATCATATGTTCCAGCAACATTGGCTGTTGAAGCATATCTAACAGAAGCTTTTACATCTAAACCATTAGCGACACTATCTACATAAGCTTTTGTAGCAGCGTCCTGAGCGCCTGATGGGTCAGTTACGTTTGTAATTCTACTTGAGTCAACATCAACAACACCAGAACCTTTTGGACTGATTTTTAAGTCAATGTTTGTATCACCACCTGAAGTAGCAATCTGAACGGCATTACCTGTAGCAGCGTTAGTAATTTCTAATTCGTTTACAGCACTTGTAGTTGTTTGTAAAAGAATTAACTCATTACCATTAGCGTCAGCAATAAAACCACCGTCAGCAAATTTAGGTTCTGTAAGTGTTTTATTAGATAATGTTTCTGTACCTGCTAAAGTAGCAAAAGAACCATCCGATAAAGCAGTATTAAATTCAGCAGTTGTACCTGTTAAAGTGTTGTTTGCTAAATTAATACCTTTGTTTTGTAACGTATCAGAACTATCAGCTAGTATGTATGATTGTAAATCAGAAATATCTGCCTCTACAACTGTAATCGTGTTATTAGCAGTATCAATAGTTTTGTTTGTAAGTGTTTGTGTTCCTGTATTTGTTGTAACTGAACTGTCGATAGCAAATGTTACAATATTACCTGAACCAGATGTATCAATACCTGTACCACCAGTAAACGTTAATGATTCACTATCTAAATCTATAGAAAGAGCACCACCTGTGTCAGCTTGAAAATCTAAATCTTGAGCTGTTACTTGTGAATCAACATAAGCCTTAATTGCTTTTGCTGAGGCAAGTGTATCATCACTTGCTGATACTGAACTTAAATCTGTATCTACAACACCTGTAGCAAAATCAGCAACTTCAATGTTTGATATTGAGTTACCTGTACCATTTGCGTCAAACGTTTTGTTTGTAAACGTATGTGTAGATGAAGCAGTGGCAACTGTACTATCAACAGCAAATGTTATTGTATTATCTGAAACTGTTGTATCAATACCAGTACCACCAGTAAATGTTAGTGTTTCACCTGTATTAAAAGTATCATTTGATCCTGTGTCAGC
>Ga0222718_10000814_pt1 | contig 32066 bp, 24 predicted proteins | sample C33_27DmetaG_FD_165045 | JGI IMG/M metagenome (GOLD analysis project Ga0222718, IMG submission 165045) | Estuarine water microbial communities from San Francisco Bay, California, United States - C33_27D | ecosystem: Environmental > Aquatic > Marine > Unclassified | place: USA: California...
AAGCGGAAGCAGCAAAGGAACAGGAAGGGGGGGTGGTGGAAAGGGAAGCGGCAAAGGAACAGGAAGGGGGGGTGGTGGAAAGGGAACAGGATTCTGTAGAACAGGAAGAGGAAGCAATGGAAGTGGAAGCAATCAACAAGGACAATGAGGTGAAAGGGAAACGAATGAGAACTTCATACTACGACCCGGATGTTCATGGTAGCTCAAGCAAAGATGTATTTGAAGAATCGCCAGCAAAGAGGAGGAGGGGGAGGCCTCCCAAGGTACAAAACAACATCGCTGTCGAGTCGCCCGTCAAAAACACAGAAGTTGTGGAGAAGAGGGGTAGAGGCAGACCCCCTAAGACTTCTGCGACGCCCGTCAAAAACACAGAAGTCACAGAAGTTGGAGAGAAGAGGGGTAGAGGCAGACCTCCCAAGAGTCCTGAGACTCCCGTCAAAAACACAGAAGTTGGAGAGAAAAGGGGTAGAGGCAGACCTCCTAAGACTCCTGAGAATCCCACAAAGGTAGCAGTCAAGAAAGCTGTTGTGCCTTCGAGGATGGTAATTGACTATGACAAAATAACATCATCTATCTCAAAGATTACCAGAGACATCGCCATCATAAAAAATAACACGAAGGACATCCATATCATCAGGAAGCTTGTTTGTGATATTCTTGATGTTCAACAATCTATACTGGATGACGTTGAAGCATGCGATGATGGACATGATGGCAATACGAGAGAAGACGAGGAGGATGGCGAAGATAATGAGGGAGACGATCCAGAGGATGACGATGAAGACGATGATGAGGATGATGAGGAAGACGATGATGATGATGATAAGGGAGACGATGATGAGGAAGACGATCTGGAGGATGGTGAGGAAGACGAGGATGGCGACGAGGATGATGAGGGAGACGAGGAAAACGACGAGGATGATGAGGGAGACGAGGAAGAGAAAAGTACGATTTACGATGACATTGCATATGGGGGAAAGTTTTACAGCATATGATATGTCATATAGACTAGATGATGGAAAGCCTTAGAGCGTACACAGTTTTGAAATAAAAAGATGTGTTGAAACTTACTATATTTGTCATATCACACATCAAGTTTCACAACATCTCGTGTTCTTATTACAACACAGGCATTTATAATTTCGTCAATGCTATTCCAGAAATACCCCAGTTGTCATACATTGTACTGGAGTTTAGGGTGTAGGTCGTTTGTCTAAACCTTAAAACATCATTTCCTATAGAATTTGTGTGTACGCTTGTTAACGATATATTACGTAGAGTCCAATTTACATAGTTTCGTGGATCACCAGTCATGGTGTTTAATGTTGTAAAACTACTTCCTTCATTATTTGAATATTCGATCACAAAATTTTCATTGCTGTCAGTTCCTTCACCACCATTGAGTCCGTTGCCTTGAATAATCTGGAATGATAGATTTTCGTATTTTCTTAAATCTAAAACTGTTGTTTGAATATATCTGGTCCCTGAGTTTGACGCATACCGATAATGAGTGACATACCCTGTTGGGTTTCTAAATCCTCCAGTCCCGCCACTACCACTTCCCCCAGTCCTAAATATTACTCCACCGTGTTGACCACCATTAAATATACCAGAAGATTCTGCAGTAATTAGGTTACCGCCTCCAAGCGTTACTGTATACCCGTCTAGGTTGGTTGGTCCAAGAGATGTAATTCCTTTTTCAGCAGACTCATAATATATTGCATTTTTTACTTCGAATATTTTTTCCCATGTTGTGTTCTTACCATAAAATGTGTAATGTTTGGGTAACATTACGTTTTCTGCTTTTAAAATATTTATGCCATATAAATAAAATAAACTGTCCATTAAAAACTTTTGGTACTCACCATATGCAATTAAACCATCGACAACCAATTTTCTTTTTGGAAGACCGTAATAATACATATTTTCAGATTGTGTTATATCGGTTGGTGTATATTTTTGAATTGTATCAAAATTTGGATCATCACTTCCATAAAACTCTACTTCATATTCTAAAACACTTTCTGGATTTTCTGGATCATAATCGACTTGGTGTACAACAATTGCATATTCTTGATATTGAACAGGTGTAAAATTTGGGTGAGAAGATTTTGTCAATAGTAAATCATTCGTATCAGCATTGTAATATTCTATAGTGAAAGTATTTGGTTGCCAAATACCAAAAACAAAATCCAAAGATCCATTTGGAACAGGATCTACAATAGGTGTTATACTTATTCTGTCAAGACCCCAACCAATAAATTTGTGATATTTTTTTTCAAATTTAATATTCATATCACTTATAGAATTAATAGCATAAATATTAACATCTGTTCCATCAGTTGTTACAGATTCTAATTCAAAAGGAGCACTATCTTGACCATCTTTGACTTTACCCCCATTAATATCAAAAGTTATAGTAAAACTCATTTGTATATTTATTATTTATGAACAAAATCTTTAATCGTATCGATTTGCATTTTTAATTCTTTGATGCATTCTATTAAAACAGGGACAAGTCTTTCATAACACACCGTCAAATAATTAGAAGATGAATTTGAAATAGTTTGACCATTATCATTAACCAAACGATCAAATGGTGCTATCGATACAACTTCAGGGAATACATTTTGAACATCTTGTGCACTAACACCAATTTGTACATTATTATTTGAAATATTATATGAATGTGCCAAATCATTTGCAACATACCTGAAACAATCAATTTCCATAATTTTTTCAAGAGGATTATCAATATTTCCAAGCACATCCTTCAATCGAACATCTGAAAAACCTGCTGTGATATCTCCAGTAGAAGTAATATCTCCAGTAGCTGTAATATTTGTACATGATATGCCACTACATACAAGAGAACCGCTTGTTGTTATATTTCCAGTAGAATGTATTATACCAGCAACATCTAGTTTATACAACGCATTAGGAACAACTCCAATACCTAAGTTAGAAGTAGTATTATTATATATAATGCCTTCAGCAGATACCGCTCCAAAATTGTTGTTTTCAGTGTCAGCAGCACCAACTATGAGTTTAGTCGATTCAAACGTTGGTTTCAAATCCAAATGATTATAATTCAAAAGGCTTGTCCCAATATAAATGTTGGAATCTATATCAAGTCGCAGATCACCGGAAGAATGTATATCACCGGCAACATCTAGTTTATATAACGCATCAGGAACAACTCCAATACCTAAGTTAGAAGTAGTATTATCATATATAATGCCGTCAGCAGATACCGCTCCAAAGTGGTTGTTTTCAGTGTCAGCAGCACCAACTATGAGTTTAGTCGATTCAAACGTTGGTTTCAAATCCAAATGATTATAATTCAAAAGGCTTGTCCCAATGTAAATGTTGGAATCTATATCAAGTCGCAGATCACCAGAAGAATGTATATCACCGGCAACATCTAGTTTATACAACGCATCAGGATCAACTCCAATACCTAAGTTAGAAGTAGTATTATTATATATAATGCCATCAGCAGATACTGCTCCAAAGTGGTTGTTTTCAGTGTCAGCAGCACCAACTATGAGTTTAGTCGATTCAAATGTTGGTTTCAAATCCAAATGATTATAATTCAAAAGGCTTGTCCCAATATAAATATTGGAATCTATATCAAGTCGCAGATCACCAGAAGAATGTATATCACCGGCAACATCTAGTTTATATAACGCATCAGGAACAACTCCAATACCTAAGTTAGAAGTAGTATTATCATATATAATGCCGTCAGCAGATACCGCTCCAAAGTTGTTGTTTTCAGTGTCAGCAGCACCAACAATGAGTTTAGTCGATTCAAACGTTGGTTTCAAATCCAAATGATTATAATTCAAAAGGCTTGCCCCAATGTAAATGTTGGAATCTATATCAAGTCGCAGATCACCAGAAGAATGTATATCACCGGCAACATCTAGTTTATACAACGCATCAGGAACAACTCCAATACCCAAGTTAGAAGTAGTATTATTATATATAATGCCGTCAGCAGATACTGCTCCAAAGTTGTTGTTTTCAGTATCAGTGGCACCAACTATGAGTTTAGTCGATTCAAACGTTGGTTTTGAGGATATGTCGCTATATGATGGTATAAAGTTTTCTGGATTGTAAACATATTGTGATAGGTTAGAAGCATTCTCTGCTAACTCATTTGAAGAATTTAGAACATAATTTGAAATATTTGTAGACCTTTCTTGAGTGTAATATTTATTCAAATTTCCTTCTAATAGATCGTCTGTGTCATAATTTGTAAAAAGATATGTCAAATTGCTTCCACATCCTGAAAATTGCGAAGATTCAACAGTAGCATTGTGAAAATCTACGTCACCTCCTGTTTTAATAGTCATTACATTTTTTACAACATCAGTATCTGATTTTGTTTTTATCGAAACAAAAATGCTATCAGGATCAAGTGTAGTAGAACTCAAGTAAGATTTAGTGACTGAAAATGCTGGATTATCAATATCTGTTGTAAGAATTTCCAAATTTTCTGTTTCATATTTATTTGTATTAATAGTTGTAGTTTCACCTGTAATAATTAAATTTGAAGCTTTTAATTCAGTTGCTGTTATAGTGCCACTTGACACTAAATTTGATACAGACATATCGCCATTTACTTGCAAAACATAATCATTATCTAAGGGTTTTGTTCCTATTCCTACATTTTTGTTACTGCTAATATTAAATATGATATTGTCACCAGAATGTTCTGTAACATGTATATTGACAAAATCTGCTGATATATTTTCTCGTACAATTTCAAAAGATTCTTGAAAATCTGTTTTTGTTTCAATTTTGACAGATGATGTCAAAACAGGCGATACGTTAACAACATTTCCTTGAAATTCCACATTTCCTAAAAAATGTATATTAGAAGATGTCATAATAATGTTACATGTAAGTTCGTTACCAATATTTGCATGTTCTCCTAATAAATCTACATCACCGCGTATTATCAATACTTTATCTTGATCTACAGTATATTCTTCATTGACAATGTATTTATTACTAGTTCCTTCAGGTAGTTGATCAGTAGTCTTATCAGTAAGGTTAACATTGGATACAAGAGATGCATCACCAGAATATATTCCAGAAATTGATACATCACCTACAACTTCAAATTTGTCATTAATTGTTGAATACACATCGTTGACAATGTATTTATTAATAATTCCTTCGGGTAGTTGATCAGTAGTCTTATCAGCAAGGTTAACGTTGGATACAAGAGATGCATCACCAGAATATATTCCAGAAATTGATACATCACCTACAACTTCGAATAAATCATTAATTGTTGAATACACATCGTTGACAATGTATTTATTACTAGTTCCTTCAGATAGTTGATCAGTAGTCTTATCAGCTAGGTTAACGTTGGATACAAGAGATGCGTCGCCAGAATATATTCCAGAGATTGATACATCACCTACAACTTCAAATTTGTCATTAATTGTAAAATACACATCGTCAACAATGTATTTATTGCTAGTTCCTTCGGGTAGTTGATCAGTAGTCTTATCAGCAAGGTTAACATTGGATACAAGAGATGCATCACCAGAATATATTCCAGAAATTGATACATCACCTACAACTTCTAATAAATCATTAATTGTTGAATATACATCATTGACAATGTATTTATTACTAGTTCCTTCAGGTAGTTGATCAGTAGTCTTATCAGCAAGGTTAACGTTCGATACAAGAGATGCATCACCAGAATATATTCCAGAGATTGATACATCACCTACAACTTCAAATTTGTCATTAATTGTAAAATACACATCGTCAACAATGTATTTATTGCTAGTTCCTTCGGGTAGTTGATCAGTAGTCTTATCAGCAAGGTTAACATTGGATACACGAGATGTGTCACCTTGAAAATAATTTGCAGATATAGTGGTGCTTTCAATATCTTGACTACTTTTTATAGAAATAGAATTAATGTTTGGACAGTACAATTTTTCTTTGATTGATAAATCATAATCAAGACTTGGCTCAACGCCCAAACCAGTGAATCCACCATCGCGAATTTTAAATACATTGGAACCATTATCAATAACAGTTAGTAAATCATATTGTTCATATTCTATAACAGTAGGAAGTATTTTTTCAATTTTGACACCAGTAGAAGCATCTGGTCCTGATCCAGATAATGTGAAATCTATATATTGTAAACTATTTACAGAAAAATTTGATGTTTGTAAATTCCAGCTTTCTGCGCCAAAATATAAAGATTGATTGTAAAATTCTTCATAATTGGAATAAGCACCTACAAGAACATTTCCTAATCTATCACGTATTGCACCGTTTACAATAATGTTACAAGTAATAAGATCATTGCCGACAGTAACGTCACCATCTTTATCAATATTCAAAATAGTATTTTCTATCAAACGGTCTTGTGTAGCAGACTTAAATACAACAGATCCGTCTTTGCTGTAAATTTCATTTATTCTACCAAATTGATTTTCTTGTCCTAAAAGATCAACATTATTTTGTAAAATCATATGTGGGACGAAATCGAGTGTATTAACATGTAAATAAATGTTATCAATATTATCAACAAAATTATAAACATGATATTTGTCACTGATTGAAATATCAAGTTTGATAACTTGATCGAATATATCTATTTCTTGGTAAAATGTGAGATTTTTGAATTCAATATTAGTAAAATCATTTACAAAAGAATCTCTTATTTCTAAACCATCTGGGATTATTTTCAAAAATCCATCTATAAAACTATCAATGTTAATTACATTTGATGTTACATCAATTTTATTCAAGACGGATGATTGAGTTATATTCAAATCGTCTGTTATTATTGTTGGAGGTCCTGAAATTCCTGTAAAATAATTAAAGCGTTTTGTAATATTATCAACATCAATTGTAAATTCTTTTGTTTTGTAGTGAAATACATTGGAAGTAGTAACAAAATTTGAAATATTATCTGCGACTAAAACATCGTGAACAACATTTAATTGATAATTGTCGGGTGAAGTATCGGTATGTACTGAAACCTCTTGAATAATTATATTACTGTTTACATTTACAATGCTTTTATTTAATACAATAAACATTTCAATAGATGATGTAAGATCAGTATCGTCTACAGTTATAATATCATAATTGTAGTGATAAGTGTTACCATCTTGTGTGAACTCATGAACCTTATTCACAACAGTATTATGAAATTGAACATCAATTCCAGTATTAGAAACAATTGGTGTATATGAAAATGTATTACTTGTAGTGAAAACGCTACTCTGTAAGTCTATGTTGAAATATGGTTGATTAATGACTAAATCACTAGTAGTATACGTTATATCATCTACATCTAAAGGAATTTCAATAACATTGCTATTGGATATTTCTTTTTGTACAATGAAATTTGAATTACGAACCACATCATTATATATTAAATTTCCATAAATATCAACATTGGGAACATTATCTGCATCAACAACATATTTAATACCAGAATGATATGAATTGTCATTATATTGATACATATTTTGATCAGTATAAATAGTAGATTCAGCATCAGTATATTCAAGTTTTGTATTTTCGATACTAACAATTGTACTTCGTTGATTAAGCATAGTATCATCGTATCTGTTGGTAAGATTCATAGTACTTTCATTGTAGATACCTTTGGCATGTAAAGTATATTCTGGATCATCGACGTGTAGTCCAAATCGTTCTCTAGATAAAACAACAACATTTTTGACATTATTTTCATCTGGTAAATAAGAACCCGTTGAATAGCTATTTTGTATTACAAATTTATCATAGTTTTCTCCATATGAACCTTTTATAATCCAGAAATCATTATTAACACCGTCATGGTGATGTAAATTTATAGACGGATTATTTTCGGAGGTTACTTGTAAACCATATTTAACAGGATTATCAACATGAAGTGCAATATTTTGAGATTCTTCATTTGTAGAAAACTTACGTGTTCCTAAGAATATGTGGTTGTGTTCAATATTATAGTTATAGATTGAAATGGCGTCATTGAAATTATCAATGGTACCGGTATTATTAATGTAAGGTCGAATCTTAAAAACGGATTTCTGTGTTTCAGTATTGTTTGTTACTTCTAGTTTCACCGAACTGATTGTTTTATTAACAGCATTTAAATCATTAGTTGCAATTTCAACTGTTGCAAATTTTGTATTAATACTATTAGAAACAAATTTACCAACAATATCAGTTTTGTCAGTATTTTGATAAACAAAAAGTGGAATATCTTTTTGATAATTTTTGATAAAAGTTTGAAATCCGGTTTCACCTATACCGTCAGCATTGTATAAAGGTCTGTGACCAACAAAGAATGTATCTTCTGTAAGAACAGCTACTTTTTTACCTTTAATAACAACATCGTGTTGATTTGTAGATGATTGATCTCCAACGGGAGCAGGTTCATTAATTATATCATCAATTGCCGACTGAGAAATATTAATACCTTGACCATCAATAAGATAATTGAAGGAACTTGTTGCCCCTGGTGGATTAATAATATTAATATTACCATGAACATCTAAGTTTCCATAAATAGACATTGCACTTTTAGGGAAATCTTTGTTCGTGTAATCATAAATATTGGGGTTATTTATGTCAATATGATAGCTTGATTTATATTGGTCGGGTGCTTTATTTTTATCATAGTACATAGTCAACCCGTAATGTTCTGGATGTTGTGTACCGTCAGTATATCCTATTTGTAAAGGTCCAACCATAACATCGGTATCAATAGTATCTTTTTGTTGTGAATGACTTTTGTATATGAACCATTTATTAAGATTTACAAAGTCGAAAATATCTACACGATAAAGATCATATTCGCAAATATCAATACCACTATATATAGCACTATTTAGAGCACCACCTTGGCGATTACCCCTATAAATTCTGATAATACTATCATTATATTGTTTTTTAGAAAGATTTCTAACATTAAGAGGGGATTGAAAAGCGTTAATATCGGGTTGAGATGGATTTTGAATACCAATAGAAATAGAACTATTTATATATGAATAATTATTTTGTTCGTCAATAATTTTCAAGGTTGCTAGTTTCAAATTTTCTTCATAAAATCCCCCGTCAATTGCGTGAATACCTCCTGAGACATTCAGTCCTTTGAATGTGTTATCACCTTTTTCAGTTACATTTATTGTATATTTATCTACACCTTCTTCATCACTAAGATAGAAGAATGCTTGTGATTCATTACCAATATTGACAAAGTCTGGTTTTTTAGAAACAAAGAAAAGTGCTTTTTGTGGTGTATTATTTTTAGTTACATATAAATCTTGACACAAAATATCACCATTTACATGTAAATGTTTGAGAGGATCTTTTGTATTGACACCTATATTACCATTTTGATGGATAGTTAAATTTGGTGTAACGTCTTTAATGACGTTTCTGTCAATTCCAGTGTAGAAATAGATATTATGTAATTCATCGATAGCATTAGTGTTTATAATTAAACTTTTGTCGACAATTACACCGTCAACATCTGTAAAATTATGATGCCCGATGAGTACTTCAGGATTTACGAAAACTTCATCTTTCAAAGAGAAGTCTTTAATAGAAATTTCGTAAATTTCTGAATTATCTTTGATAATATTCAATTGGTCATTAAAAGTATCGTTTTCACTAACACCAACACCAAGTTTACCAGGAATGACCATATTTGATCCAGATGTGAAAGAAATGACTTCACTTGTTGCAAAAATCAAAATATTGCTACCATTGATATTGCTAGCATCTGCAATTGATGAATCAATCATAACAGGGTTTAAAGATTGAATATTAAGACGTATATCGTCGATTTTAATTCCACCTCTTGTTATCAATAAATCTCTTCCAACAATAACATCATTTTCAACATTTACATTTTCATCGATTTGAACTGTTTTATTAAAGAATGCGTTATTATTTACATTAATATCATTTACAATGGTGTTATTCTCAACGATGATATCTCCTTTAACATTTAACAAATTGTTTACTTCTAGTTTCAAACTATCATCGTCGTTTCCAATGTATAAATCAGAATTAAATTTAAAAGGACCAGCTGAATCAAAATCTCCCGGAATAATTTGACTTGCATCAAATGTTTTTCCGGTTTTTCGAATATAAATATCATCAATATGTTTAGTTTCTTCAGTGATATAATCATAAGTGTAAATATTGTCAATTTCAGCAGAACCAGAAACCCTCAATTTAGTATAATTGGAAAAGGTAAGATCGTCTCTTTCAATAACTCTTGACTCTGATGAACCAATTGCGACATTACCCCTCGTATCTATAGTTAAAGATTGTGTATTAGTTGACGTATGTAAAACTCTACCATCCTGTGTAGAATACAGTTGATTCAAATCATCACTTTTCATACCGATATGGAAAGTGAGAGGCATTCCTTCAGTAGTTGAAAATACAGCAGGGGAATCAGCTGTATCCCCGATAATTCCAATTCTGAAGTTTGCAGCTTCAGTTTGATCATCAACATTAATTTTATTTTTGATCGAAATCTGAGCATTTCTTACATTATAGTTAGCAGTTGCAGCAATATTTAGAGTATTTGTATTACCATATGTATCACCAATATTCCCCAAAGAAAGAAAAGAGGTTGTATAAATATTATTAATATCATTATTAATTAAATAACCAGCAGAGAAAAGACTATTATTGGTAATTTCATTAACAGCTTTTTTAATTTCAACGGTGAGATTACTAACATATTGATTATCAAAATTTTGACCAATAGTGATATTTTTAATTTGAAAGCTATTCGCAATGATGGATCCATCGCAAATCAAATCACTGCCAACATATAACCCAGAGGATTTTACAACATCTTCATCAAGAGTTGGATTTATTCGTTTTCGCGAGGTATGTACCCCAACAATATCTTTATTTACAATCAGGTTATAAATTGTATCAGTAGAATCACCTCCTTCTGGGGTATATTGTTCTCCAACAACTAGAAATTCATTATCATCTAAATCAAGATTTTCAACATTACTTGTATAACCCAAACCAATACCCAGCGATTTTATTTCAATTTGTGAAGGACCTGCTGTATCTAAAATCATTGTATTTTTAAGTATTATATTGTTTATATATGTTTACATTAAAAAAATAGAAAAAATGATTATTCAATACGATTTGCAAACCAAAGTATATATTTGAAAAACATGAATAAAATAAACAATATCCATAACAAAACCAAAGGGGTTGATATAGAGGAGATGCCATATAACAACAAAAATATTCTAATTTCACATGAGAACTTAAGAGATTTATTCAACAACAATGGACTCAATGGTATACAGTATCATGATATTAATTTATATAGAAATGCTTTCGTGCATAAATCATATTGTACAATGAAAAATTCAGATTTCACATCGGGAAATATTAAATGCCCAGAGGACTGTTTGCCTTTACAAGAAATATCTTATGAAAGGTTGGAGTTTCTTGGAGATTCTATATTAGGGATGATAGTAGCTGGATATTTATATGAAAGATTTCCTGATCAAAATGAAGGGTTTATGTCAAAAATCCGCACTAAATTGGTAAATGGTAAAATGTTAGGTTATTTGTCTGATCAAATAGGATTACCTAAATACGCGATTATATCAAAACAAGTAGAGGATGTAAATGGTCGAAACAATTATAAAATAATGGAAGATATATTTGAGGCATTTTTAGGAGCACTTTATTTAGATTTCCAGAGAGAAACAGATAAGCTTAATTTGCCAGTAGAAACAATATCAAAAGGGACGGGTTTCTTTATAGTTCAACGATGGATTATTTATATCATTGAAAATTATATAGATTTTGGGGAACTCATTGTATCTAAGACAAATTATAAAGACATGTTGGTATCTCATATGCAACATAATCTACAAGATCAACCAAGATTTTTCGAGGTGAATGTTGTGACAAAAGACAACTTGAAGATATTCACATATTGTATCAAAGACAAAAATAATACAGTGTTAGGAATCGCAGATGGTTCATCCAAAAAGGAAGCTGAAAATAATGTATCTCTCGAAGCTTTGAAATATTATAACATGAATCCATGCTGAATATTAGAAGGTTTAAGCATAAATTGTATAAATTTAAATAAAAATGAAACATTATTGGATAAATATAGATAAATGCACAGAAAGAAAAGATTTTATGGAAAAACAGTTTGTAGATCAAGGAATTGAAAATTGTCGTGTTTCTGCTTTTACACCAAGTGACTTTCCTGAATATTTGAATCACGAAGGTCCAATTACGTGTAAATACCCTGGGTGCACAACGTGTAATTATGAATTTGCATGTTTAATGAGTCATATCAAAGCTATACAGGCTGGTTTAGAATCTGGTGACGATTATTTCATTATATTAGAAGATGATATATATCTACCTTTTGTTATAGATTATGAAAGTATTATAAAAGATATGCCACGCGATACAGAGATACTTCAAATGCTCATTTTATATGGAGCAACCGTCAAATCATTGTATAACGTTTATAGAAATCAAGGACTAATGTTTTTGAAATGGCAATATCTGTTACCTTCTGCTGGCATGTATATGATAAGTAGAGAAGGTGCTCAAAAAATAGTAAATCTGTTTTACAAAAATGGCAAATATTCGTTTATGAGTTCTCCTTACCAGATTGTAGCAGATGTTTTATTATATGAGACAGCCAAAACATATGCAACAACATGTCCGTATGCATATCCTTATAGTATATTGGGTTCAACAATACATCCAGATCATATATCAGCTCATGAAAAAGCCATAAAAGATATAAAAGAAGTATTAAAAGAAGATATACCATATATAAAAAAGAGATGTTCTAATGATTCAAGAATGTGTCATCATTAAAGAAATAAACAGCTATAAGTTTTTTTCTCATATTTCTAAGTTCATCTCCACAATAACAAAAGTTATCATTGTTTGTGTGATCCAATTCATAACTGGTAATCCATTTCTTGAATAATGTATTATATAGTTCCACACATTCGTTTATAAGCGGGTATTTATCTATTTTATTGGTTGCTAACATTTGAGCTTCTTCTGCTAAGCCTATAATATGTAAAAAGTGTTTTGTAATACAGTCGCGACATCTTTTGTTTTTGTTTGCAAGATGTTCTTCCAATAAAATAGATTGTTTAACAATTTGTTGCATATTGTATCTAGGATCACTAACCGGATCAATACCGGAACAAGAAGAAACAGAACATTTACTAGGTTGTTTTGTTATTTTGACATTTGTGCATTTGCTATTGACAAGAGGTAATGTGATAACAATCATCAGAAGTAACCAAACTACAATTATTTGGTAAATTTCCATCTTATTCTATTTAAATAAAATATATTCTTCTATATTAATAAGCATCGAAACAAAATATGATGTTTGAGAAGTATTTGAGAGAATATCTTGATCATAAAGTGCAAGAAGTATTTTCAAATATTGAAAACCAAAACGGGGGGTGTTCAAAATGTCAAGGTAAAAATGTAAGAAAAAGTGTAACAAAAAAATCAAAAAAAGAAAACAAATCAAAGCCGGTGAAAAAATCAAAGCCGGTGAAAAAATAAAAAAGTAAAAAAACATTTACACCATTACAACATAGACTCCAATGCCTCAATCCTAGTCAATGCATTTTGAAGATCAGACTTCAAAGTGTCTACTTCATCATTCAACGCGGTTATTTGATTGGCTTGTAAGTTTATTCTTATAACTAAATCTGTTTTTTCACTTTCAAGGGCATATGAAATGAGTTCATAAGAATCATCAATTTGTCCTTCAAAGTTTTTGCGTGTCAAAACGTTTTCTACAATCGATTCAACTTTTTCAGTGTTCATGAAATATTCGCTTGATTCTGGAAGTGAGGTTTGGAAAACCTCGTAAAAGTTTTCAATATCAACAATTTCTATATTTTTAACAGTCAAAGTACCATTAACATATAGAGAATTGTCATATAAATTATTTTCAATAAATTTATTACTTGTTCCTTGTACAATTCTGTCAAGTGTTGAATCGTAAACAGCAGTTTCTAAGCCTTGAATACTATTATTTATCGTAACAACATTGGTATTAAGAGAATTTATATCGCCTATCATGTGATCATTTATATCCAAAAACATATTGCTAACATAATCTGTGACACTGTCCATATTGTAAATATTTTGGAAATCAACATTACTTAAAGCATTATAGAGAATATTCGATACACTTTCGAATGTCACTCTTCCAGCACCAAAATCATAGTTTGATATAGAATTGGAATATTCAAATAAACTATTGTTATATATAGAATCGATATTTGTGTCAAATTCATCTAAAAGTTCAATATTTTTCACACGCAATGTACCATTGATAACCATTGAATCATTGTATATATTGTTAACAATGTATTTATTGCTATTTCCTTGATAAATTTTATCAAGATTTATACCATAAACAGCATAACGAAATTCATCCAAACTATCAGTTATAGTATCTAAGTAAGGAGTAAAAGGATTGGATGTAATATAATTACTGCTCCATAAGACATGAGATACACGATCTTGAGTAAAGTATAGATTTAAACCTTCTTCTAATTCTGTTGTTGTTTTGTCAGATAAGTTTACATTGACAAGATTTGTACCGTCTCCATAAAACTCATCTGCTCTTATACTACCTTGTATATGTATATTATGTATGGGATCGTTTACGTTTCCAAAAAAACCATTATTTTTCATTGTAAAAATGTTTGTATAATCATTTGATATTTTGAAAACATCACCAGTACCAATTTGTTTAATGTTGAAAGTCGATTTGTCAGTATAATTAACAATATCAAGACATTCAGAACTATAAACAGATTTGTTAAGAATCGAAATATGATTATTAACAATAATGTCATCTACTTCCAATGTGCCAGCAATTTTTACATCTCCCAACGAGTTTGTATTTAAACCACCTCCGCCACTACCATCACCTGTTCCTCCAATTTGATTGAAATTAGTAATTGTTTCACCATTGAGAGTAAAAGAATGGGTATCAATACTTTGAACATTTACATTTTGAGCATATATATTTTTCCATGTATCAATTTCAGCTCCTATGTCATATTCGGCTCTATTTTTAGGCAACAAGTGACCACTTATTTTAGTATTTACTAAAAGATCGATTGTGTCTTCGTTAAAAGTTGCTAATTTGGTCATCAAATTACTTGTTTGAACACCAATATAAGCATGTTGATAATTGTCTGCATAACCTGTACCATAAATAGCAACATTTGCTTGATTATTATATAAAAAAGTGTTTTCATTACTATTATTTGCAACGACAGCTATGTGAGAATCTTCAAAGACTGAAGAAAAACTTGCAGCTGTTGGTGTATGCAATGATGTCACACCAAATGGTATATCATTTTCGAAAGACATGAAGTCTTAAACTCTAATAATCTTTATTATTTTTTTTCACACCATCTTTACCTAGATATAGTTTTTAACAATTCAATAATTTTAGGGAAAGATTTCTTATTATTGCGATCATATTCCAAACCTGTTGAATCGCAAAATGTGTCGAATGCGTCATATAATGTTTTCAATAAAATGGCATATTCATTGACAAATTTCAAATCAGTATCGAGCTTATTTTTTTTGACAAATTCTTCATGATTGTTAATATTTGTAGTATCGATATTATCATATTTCATAATGTTATAAATGATTATTCTTTTATACAAATCTTTTTCTTCGTAAAACTTTATTTCTTTTTTGAGCATTTCAGGTGTATAATGCTGTACATTATTGAGTTGTATAAAATCGATCAATTCTTTTTTGTTCATTTTGATAAATTCGCGAGGTATTTTTTTGTTTTTTTTTAAGAAATGTATTTCAATGTTTTGAATCAAATGGTCTTTTGGGACATTATTGAAATTAATTTCATTATCAAGACTTTTTGAAGAGGTTATAAGTGAATATTGAAGACATATATCGTATAATTCCTTTTTCTTCAATTTATCAATATTGATTATTTTGTTGTTTGTATTTTTCTTATTATAAGTTTTGATTAATGCAAGAAGTTCAACTTTTGAATAATTTTCCATTATATATCCAATCTAATATATTTATTTCATTTTTTTCTTTTTGAGTATTAGATCAATGGTACCTTTCATCTTTGTACTGGATTTGGACGGAACAATTATAGGAGATTGTTGTTATCAAGTGATTTTGAAAGAAATTGATAATGTACTAAAGTCCAATAAGCAAACTATTGTCAATAAACAAATGTTATCAAAATGCTATAGTGAAGAAATGAAGTTACTCCGTCCTTATTTTGTATATTTTCTAAATAAAATCAAAAGATACAATCCAGAAAGCCAATTTTATGTTTACACAGCATCTGAGACATCATGGGCGAATACTGAAATATCAATGCTTGAAAAGACAAATGGTATTAAATTAAACAGGCCTATATTTTCGCGAAAGGATTGTTTTTTAGATAGTGAAGGTATGTACAAAAAGTCTATTACAAAAATACTTCCACAAATACAAAAAAATAACAAAAACTTCAAAATTGGCGAAAAGAATATTTTAGTAATTGATAATAACCATGTTTTTATAGATTATTTGTCAAATTTCATCCTATGTCCATCTTATGATTATATTCTATTTTGTAATACATGGAATAAAATCAAATTGCAACATTTAAGAAATGGTGAAATAGCCAATTTTATCAAAAGATTAATTGCTTCCAACAAAACATGTCAATATTTTGAGGAAAAAGAATGTAATAGGTATCAAGAACTGAAACATAAATGGTATTTCAAAAAGTATAAAAAACTGAACAAGCACAATAAGAAATATTTAAAAGATAGTTTCTGGAAAACAATTGCAGATAGGATTGTTTCAAAACAAATTGTAGAGTTTAATAAACATACGGTTAGATCATTGACAGATTAATTGATAGGTTTTGTGCAAACTCCTGTCAAGAATTTTGAAGCAGGATAAAGAAGCCTGAAATTTATGAATTTTTCATTATTTAGATGATGAATATTTGTCTTGTTATTTTTAATATATGCGACTCCGGTTGTTAATACAGTTTCTTTCATTTCGATTGGATTTGGGTCTTTCATTTCAGTATTCCAATAAAATATTTTGGTATTATCAGGAGCTGGTATTTCCAAATCGATGGTGGTATGATGATCTGAATATTCTGTAGAAATTTCAGGAATATACGAGGGTCCCAAAAATGGGAAAAATGTGTTTCTGTTTGAAAAAATGTAAACACAACATATTATATCCATTATTGCAGCTATTTTGAATGTTATATCAATATCAATGAAAGAGAGAAATATAGACATCGAAAGATTAAAAAATATGATAATCAACATAGCAAACGCATGTAAATAAGAATCTATTTTGTCAACCATATTTACAGTAATCTATATAATATATATATATTTATTTATACATTGTATTTTGAACGACAGGCTGGAATGTTTCAACTAGTGGATCTTGCATATCGTTACATTCGTGTAATGACTTTGTATTATATGGACAACAACAACATATATTAGATCTACTAAAATCGTTATAGTAAATAACATAGATTAGGAATTCAATGATCATTGCGAACATTTTTTAATAATATGTTACATTTAAAAGTGATGTATTATATATAAAATGATGTGTTATAAATAAAAATGATACAAAATTTAAAAAAAATGATATCATAACTGTTATTATATGTTTGAAATGATTGAAAAAAAACTACTCAAGGAAAAAAGAAGATTGAGAAAGAGTAAGAAAGGTGTTGGTTTTCAAAAAAGAAAAAAGGATACAATATTTGACCAAATTAACCAAGACATTGAAAAAGAATATAAATGTATTGATTTTCAATATGAAATTGATGGAAATCTTAATGAGCAAAAAGATTTGGTATATCAGCCAGCCAAATTATTAAACGAAAACTTGGAATTGAGTCTAGAGGATTGTGAACTGAATAAGTTTTTGACAGCATTTGCAAACTTTCAATCTATGAATAATATTGGATTTTTAAGTGCAAAAATGGAATCAAAAAATTGGATACAAGTGAACAATTTTATATTTTCTTATATTCAAGATCTAGTAAAACAACAAAATGTGCATAAAATTGTTGAAAATTATGGATATTACAATGGTTTGAGGTGTCTTATTAGATTTTACAAAAATGAATTAAAAATTGATAATCTTCGAACAGAGGATGAAATATTGAATCATATATTCAATCAAGGTGAATTGGTAAATATGACAGAAACAACATTGGCAATTTTTCGAGAAATAATTGATTTCCCGATGTATAATCATAAAACAATGATTTGAAAAGAGTTGGTATTTGAAGATTATAGATTTAACAATTTTGAGAATTTAGAAAGATACTTTCTAAGAAAAAGTACTTAAAGATTAAAATATATATAGTTGTAGGCCATTAGTGCCTCCCGTTCTGATAGCTCAGTTGGTTAGAGCATTCGGCTGTTAACCGAAGGGTCGTCGGTTCAAGTCCGTCTCAGAACGTGTAATTTTTTTTATATAAAAGTATTTTGTATTTTTATTACAAATGATTCCATTGATAATGGGACATCGTGGTGTTGTTGAATATGGTTATGAAAATTGTTTGTCTGCAGTAAGTATAGCCAAATCACTGAATGTGTTTGCAATTGAAGTAGATGCTCGTGTTACAAGAGATAAACAGGCTATTGTTTTTCATGATGAAAGTATCAAAATGCCAGATGAGACATGTTATTATATCAAAGATTGTGACTACAAAGATATTAAAAAAAACAGATTATATATTCCACTTTTGAAGGACATGCTTACAGGTTGTAAGCAAAATGATATATTTTTAAACGTTGAAATAAAATGTCTTGACAAAGACATTGAAACTCCAAAGATTATATGCAATAATATAAAAAGATATGGTAATAAACAGTCAGTTGTTATATCATCTTTTTGTCTGAAGGCTCTTGAGATTGCGAAATATATAGCAACTGACTTTGACATAATGTTTATAGTAAAGAAAATACCAGAGAACTGGGTAGATTCTTTAATAAAATATCGGTGTAAGGGAATAGTTGTATCAATAGATCATAATCATTTAAATGACATCATAAAAATGAAAGAATTCAATTATTCAATATATGTGTATACTGTAAATGAAAAAGAAATGTTTCAAAGGCTTATTTCACTGGGAATTGGTGTTATAACAGACTTTCCACATACATTCAGTAAGTATATATAAAGTTGCGTTGAAAACATCAATAATTATTTAAACATATTAAAGTAAATAACATATAGTATGAATTATCAAGATATGCCTTTTTCATCTGGTATTGACAGTAAAGATATTTTATTCAACAAAAAGAAAATAAGTAATGACGTGTTATCAATGTCATCTGCATCTTCAAGTTGTTCATCTATATCTGATACAACTTCAAATAGTACAGTATCATACAAAGAAAGGTCAAAATTTATAAAAGAAGATGACACGGAAAGTAAAAAAAGTGTAAATGAAAGTGAATATGAAGACGAAGATTCTGAAGACGAAATTGATATCAAGCAAACAATCAATTCTCATAATAATCATAATCATAATCATGAAAGTCATAAGACTGTTTTAAATGAGAAGATGGAACTTCTTTATCAAATGGAGAGACTTGAGTCCAAGGGGTATAAATTACCTTTTAAATTCAATTTAGAGTCAAATATTCACGAGATGAGATCTGAATATGCGAAGCTTATTAAAGAAAAGGAGACAGATGCTAGTGTGAGATTTCAAAGGAAAATGTTAATGGCTTTTGTTACAGGAACAGAATATTTAAATACAAGATATGACCCTTTTTCTGTTCGTTTGGATGGTTGGTCTGAGCAAGTTCATGACAATATATTAGATTACGATGACATATTTGAAGAACTTCATGTTAAATACAAATCTGCTGGAAAGAAAATGTCACCAGAACTGAGATTATTTATATCACTATCGGGTAGTGCATTTATGTTTCACTTAACAAGTAGAATGTTCAAAGAGACTCCTTTACCGGGTGTTGAAAATGTACTCAAATCAAATCCTGATTTAATGAAACAATTCCAATCTGCTGCTGCAAAACAATATATGTCTGGAAATACAGAAACTGAAAGTTCAAAACCGGGCCTTTTTGGAATGGTAAGCAATCTCTTTAGTAATCTCAATTCAGGTCCTTCACAAAGACAAATGTATGAAGAAGATACACCACAACAGTCTTATCAAGATATTGACAAGATTATAAATAATGTTCATAATAAAATATCACTCAATAGCGATCAAAACAATATCGAAACATTATCTGTAAGTGACGAAGAAATAACATCTATTATAGAGGATACTGCTGATATTAAAATATTAAAATCTGGAAAAAATAAAAGAACCTTAAATCTTTAAATTATTATTTGCTTGATCTCATTTTTTTGAAAACATCTTTCGAAGACTTCATTAAACCTTTGCTTGAAGATATTTTTGAAGGCAATTTTCTTAAGGTTCTCAATGGTTTTGTGAGGGAAGTTGACATTTCTTTTTCTAATTTTTCATAGTTATTGCTAATGTAAATTATAGAACCAAATATGATTGGTAAAATAATGACCATTAAAAGAACCATAAATAATACAATAATTTCAATGATTGCACCGCCAGTGAGAATTTCTCTGCGAATATCATCAGAACATCTACATTTTTCATTCACGAGGAATCGTGTATAAACAAGAACCATGTAGAAATAAACGATACAAGTTGTATAGAATATCAATTTGAGTATTGTATATATTATAGCCATTGTATTACCGAACATACTTCTAATAGTAGTTGTAGGAACAAGAGATATAATAATAACTATTGTTAGAGCAAATATAGTATATGATTTTATCAGATCTCTGTAAGGATGAACAGAACACTCGCATCCAATTGATTCTAATTTGGTTAAATATGTGTACATGATTACCAAAAAGAGGATAATCACAAAATTGATAGCAATATTCGCTATGTATTCCATTGTCTAATATATGACAAGGAAATTTATTTTTGAGATAAAAAATTCATGATCAAAAACTTTGTAGAACTATTGAGTTTATCTTTATCAATAGATTCAAGATATGCACAAACCGATTCACTTTTGTTAAAAAATATATAAAGTATTTCTAAACAAAAATCAGTAACATGAACTTTCATTTTGTCTTGATGAAAGATTTGAAACATGTCTAATACTTCATTTTGTAATAGTTGACTCAAACAATTATTTTTATAAATATCCCATATGAGTTTAATACCCTGAAAGAGATTTATTGTTTCTTTTTTCCACTTAACATATTGACAATAAATATCATATAATTCTTCATCATTAGAATTGATCAATACATTATTTTCCAAAATTAAATTACACGGATACCATTCCTTCTTTTTAACGAATTTCTCAATATTTTCTGTAATCATGTCTTTATCCAAAAACATCATCACATCTATATATGTTGGGTTGAAGGATTTTTTCATAAAACCCCATAATACACTATAAACGATTTGTTGATCTTTTTCGCTTTTGACGTCTTGAATAAAACTTTGAATTTTAGGTAAAAGTGTATCTTTGTTATTTGTAGATAATTTATTCATCATACCTGTGAAGTTCTTCTGAAATTTAACGTCATCAGTACAATTTCTTGGTAAAATTTGTAATTTATTGATTTTTCTTTCTTTATCATGTTTCACATATTTCTTTTCATGTATATCTCCGGAAAAACATTTGGTTTTGAGAATTTCTTTTTTCTTCATTTCAAGTCTTTCATTCAATTCATTTGAAAATGAAGACAATGAGTTTTTAAATACATTTAAATCGATTTGTATTGCATCTTCTGTATGTTCTACCATGAATATAATATCAAATTTGACATAATCTTATATAAGAATTTGTTAAATTTGTATATATCAACCGATGAATTGTATACAATTTATCGAAGATATAGAAGAAGATATATTTTGCAAAGAACTTATATATAGAACAGTGGTTATTACAAATGATGATATTGATAAGTCAATTATTGAAAAATGTTTGACAGAAAAAGATTATAGTGTTTTATCAGTAGATGAAAATGCTTTGAATATCAATTTTAATAATATTGACAAACGTATTGTATTAATAAATCAATCTATGTTTTCGGAATTTATTCACCATATGGAAGAAAATAATGGAGGTTTCGCAAACTCTTCATTCAATTGTATTGGAATAAGTTATGATATTGACAAATGTAGGATAGGAGAATTTTTACAAACTTACTCAGATAAAATGAAAAATTCAATTATATTTATGAGAAAGTAAAAAAAATATTACTATACATTAGTAAAGATGGTTAAAAAAGGTTCCTCTTCTAAGTCTTCTCTTAAACAAGACAATTGGTTATTTTACACTTTAATTGGTATTGGTATTGTTCTTTTTATCGCACTTGGTTATCTTCTATTTTCAGGAAAATGCTTTGAAAAGTTCACAAACTCTCCTGCATCTCTTGAATATTATTATATGAAAAAATGCCCTCATTGTAAAGACTTTAATACTGTCTGGGATGGTCTCAAAGATAGATTAGCAAGTGAAAAAATGGAAGTTAACTTAGTTAAAATAGATTTGCAAGATCCTAAAAATAAAGATAAAATTGAAGATATTTCCGGTGCACCTACCATAATGTTTGTTCATGATAAAACTCGTAAAGAATATAATGGCAAACGCGATCTTGATGAAATTGTCAAATTTCTTAAGACTGAAATAAAAGCTCCTCAAGAAAAAGCTGAAACTGTTTCAGTGTCTGCTTCTGAAGCTCCTACTCCTGAGTAAATCTTTTTCAAGATATTATCATTATATATATTAACATATACAATATAAGTTAGTATGCCGCCTCATATTTCTATTTCAGACTTATATGAACTTAAGAATAAAAAAGATAGATCTCGTATCAATACTTTCAACATTATTTTGAATAAATGTCATGACAAAATTAAAAAAATTGCGGAACAAGGAGGTATGAGTATTTTCTTTGAGATACCCTTTTTTACACTTGGTTTTCCATTATATAATGTAGAAGATTGTGTAGAGTATATCACTGATGCATTAAAAAAGAATGGGTTACTTGTACAAATATTACCAAAACCCAATAATAACACAATATATATTTCATGGAAACCAAATGATGTTACCATGAAAAAACGACTAACAACTTCTAAGCCATTTTAAATGAAATATGTACAGTTTCTTCTTTTTTCAAAATAATACTAACATATATATGTTTGTTTATCACAAATTTCATATCATTAGATTCATACTCTACAGACTGTGATTTCGTAATAAATCTTTCTAAAAATGCAATATATTCTTTTAAACACTTAAAACTGATTTTAAGATTATCAAATAGTTCGGTTTTGAAAATCATACTCCAAACATTAATATCACAAATAAGATCTTCTAAGTCAAATATCCCAACTATTTCATGGTCATGTTTTTGCATTTTATTAATTATTTTTGGTATAACATATTTTTCTATAATTTTTTCATCATTACTTAGTCTCTTTTTTAATTCAATAAATGAATTCACTATCTCTGGATTAATTTCTTGCATATTTGGTAATATTTTATCTCTTATTTTACCTCTCATTGACCATTCTGGTGTACTATCTTGTAAAAATGGAATATTCATATTTTTTGCATATTGAATAATATCTATTTTACGAACGTTCAGTAAAGGTCTCCAAAACAGTATTGAATCTATGTTTGATAATACTTCAAATCCAGATAGATTTTTGTAATTGTATTTCATACTAATATTTGTAATAATGTTTTCAAAACAGTCATCTTTATTGTGACCAAGTAGTACAACGTATTTATCTTTATTCAAAATACCTGCCACCTGTTTGTATGTATCGTATCTTATTTTCTTAGTCATTTCTTCGTATAAATCACGCAAACCATTGTTTCTACAAGAATCTCTTGTTATTTCTGTAATTTTTCTATGAAATATTTGTATCTTCATTAACGAACAATATGATTTGATGAAATTAATTTCATTTTTACATTCTTTACGATTATTGTAATTAATGTGTACCGCTACAATATTTTTATTGGGATAATGTTTTTTCAACAAATGTAGACATACAAAGCTATCTACACCGCCTGATATAGAAACAATTACCAAGTTGTCATGATCAATATCTTGTATTTGTGTGATAAATTCTTTTTCTAAACTCATTTTCGTTATATCAAATATGATAGACTCCGTTGGATAATGCTCCAAAATGCTTTGAAATTGTGACCATGGTGGATTGTAATTTTCGATTTTTTTCAAAGTATTGTTTTGATGCCGAAGAATATCTTGAGTATTTAATTTATAAATATCGCGAATACAATAATAAAGAAACTTTTTGTAAATTTTCTTATCATCATGGCATGAAAGTTCACTGTTGTGTTTATTTATGATAAACTCGATTATAAAGTTTATTCTTTGTATATCTTGAATATGTCTGAATGGTAGAAAAATGAAACACCATTCATTAGCGGTTATAGATGTGAAAATATCTAAATTTGTATATAATGTAGACATAAATTCGAGAGCCAAATCTCTGGCGATCAAAGAATATTCACGACAGTTGACAGTTGTTATCCTATTGTAATGTCTTGGAACTTGGTCATAAGCTATTATTGTACCAATAGTAAAAGCTTTGTCATGTGTATTACATTTCAGTTGCACAGTATCATCTTTGCATAGAATTGAAAAATATTTTTCAGAAATGTACTTGTCGAAAATTGATGATTTTGAGAACCATTTATCTTTATTTTCAAACCATTCATGGTATAGTTCTGTGTATTTTGAACACATATGTCATATATAATTCATAAAATATGTTTAAATCTTTTTAAATTATAAAAAAAGGAAAGAATTGTACTTAAAATTGAGAAAATTCTTGAGAAGAAAATCCCGAGATTTCACCAGAAGTATTGGTTTCTGGTGCAAAATTTAAAAGATCATCAGAATTTCCAGCAGTTTGTGCAGGTTGAGCGGGTTCAGCAGGTTGAGCAGGTTGAGCAGATTGAGCGGGTTTTTTCTTTTCCTTCACGGGCATAGAATCTTGCATATTCATCATACTTTCGGCAATTTGTTGAGCATTCTCTTGGGATATGTTATTCATTTTGCTTTCAGCATCAACAGTGACAAGTGCTTTTTTGTAAGTAAACATTGAGGAAAATGTAAATACAATGATGACTAAGCAATGGAAAACAATGATTGCGGTAACAATCCATGCATAATAACCACAAGCATTATTTGAATTTCCTTTTACAATACATGTTAGCTCAAAAAGGGCAAGAGCAACAGGGAAAGTAATGATAAGTATCATGAATAAAATAGTAGTTACTCTCTCAACAAGTGAAACTTCAGTACTAGTTAATAAAACTGAAAGACAAATTACAAAGACAACTGCGGCAATGGCGAACCCAGCATATTTTGATTGTTCAGAACCAATAAATAAATCAAAAAAGGACATCTCTATCTATTTCAATACAAAGAAAAATAAAAAATGATATTAAGTCTTAAATTCTAAAATAAAACATGGGGATACCATTATATTTTTCTACAATAATTAAAAAATATGATAATATTATTTCAAAACAAAAACCTTTAAATATTGATTATTATTTTCTTGATTTCAACGGAGTTATACATCCAGTATGTAAAAACATGCTTGATACAAAGACGTTTACAGAAGATGGATTAATAAAGAAACTACATACTAAAGTGAAAAATGATACGATAGAGTTTAAAGCCAAAAAAACATTTATATGCGTTGATGGATCTGTTCCCATGGCAAAAATTATACAACAAAGGAAGAGGCGGTATTTAGCTGTATATCGAAATAAAATAGACGATGTCAAACCTCAATGGGATACAAATGCTATTACACCCGGAACAGAATTCATGAAAAAACTGGACACATATTTTGAAAGTAATCCTCAAGAAAACGTAATTTATAGTGGAAGTAATATTTCAGGAGAAGGTGAGCACAAAATTTTCCAGTATCTAGAAAAAGACGACAAAATATGTGTTATAAACGGTCTTGACGCTGATCTAATAATACTATCATTGTTGTCGAATAAAAAGAACATATATCTTATGCGTGAAGACGTTGAAACAACTTATGTATCAATAGATAAACTACGTAATGCTATAATATGTGAATTAACGAGAAAATGGGAAGTAAATGACAGTCAAAATTCGATTGATATAATCGAATCATATTGTGTTATGTGTTCCTTGATGGGAAATGACTTTATTCCTCATCTTCTAACGTTAAATTTCAAATCAAATGGTTATGAGAAATTGATAACATATACGGGGAATTCCATAAGAAAAAACGGATTGCTTGTATCAGAAGGAAAAATCAACTATAATACACTTATAGGTATATTTCAAGAATTGAATACAACCGAAGATCAAGACATTCATCGTGAAACAGAAAAATACATGAAGCAATGCTTTAATGAGGAAACTAAACCTAGCGAATATTATGGATTTAAAAACAAGGCATTGTTTACAAAAGAAATTTATGCAAATTTGCAAAAATGGCGAATTATATATTACAGGATGGTATTTAATACAAATATATTAACAAACACTACCGTTGTGCAACAATCTTGTGAACAATACTTGTATGGAATATATTGGACATATCATTATTATAAAAAATTTGAATATGATAATACATGGTTTTACCCATATCAGTATCCTCCAACGATAAAAGACATATATAATTATACAATTGGAAATAAAAGTCCTGTAATGATTGATAATAAATTTGAAATTCCAAACAGTATACAGCTTATGATAGTAATGCCAAGAGAAAGCAAAGAGTTGGTAAATAAACGGAATCGCCAATTTTATGAAAATGAACAATCAAGTTTGTACCATTTATATCCTAAAGAGTATTCGATCCAAACATACCTGAAAAAGCATTTATGGGAATGTGAGCCAATTCTACCAATAATCAACTTGAAATATATTTCAAAATATATAAAATGAAGGCAACATATATATATTAAAGTTGATGTATGAATAAAGTAGTAGAAAATGAAAAAAAGACTAATAACAGACCACAAACATGTAGAAATTGTGGGATAAATGGTCATTTATATAAAGATTGTATACATCCGGTAATGAGTTTTGGTGTAATTTGTTACAAAATTGTAAATGGTGAAATCAAATTTTTAATGATACAAAGGAAGGATAGTCTATCCTTTATGGAGTTTATAAGAGGTAAGTATAATACAAACGATATTGTTTATATAAGAAACTTGATACATTCTATGACACAAAATGAGAAAAGTCTTATATCATCAAGATCATTTGAAGATGTATGGAACTATGCTTGGTACCAAAACAATGTGTCAAATATTAAACATACGAACGAATATACAGAGTCTCGAAATAAATTTGAGTATTTGAAAGATCGTCAAATACTAGAGAAACTTGTAAATAATAGTTTTTTTGCATCTGAGCATGAACAAGAATGGGGATTTCCAAAAGGAAGAAGAAAACTAAAAGAATGCGATATTGATTGTGCAATTCGAGAGTTTTGTGAAGAAACAAGACTTTCAATCGATGATATAGAAGTTATTGATAATATTGTACCTTTTGAAGAAATTTTCTTTGGTACAAACAATGTTTTATACAAACATACTTATTATGTTGCAAAAATAAAAGATAATACTTTGGATGTTTGCATTGACAAAAATTGTTTAGAACAGATAAGGGAAGTACGTGCTTTAAAATGGTTTAATTACACTGAAACAATCAATCATATCAAACAATATAACATTGAAAGACATCAGATTGTGAATAAAATAAATGAAATACTGAAAGAAAAAGAAAAGATATTATAGTATAATAGATTAATGGTCAAAAGTCTTCTTAAGAGGCCTCTCACTGTTGAAGATTGTATATATTGGTCACAAAACAAAACAAAGAATCCTATCACAAAGTACAATCTTAAAGAAAATAGCAAATTATTAAAAGAGATTGAAGAAGAATGTAGATCTATTCTTGAACAAAAAGAGGTACCTAAAAAAACTTTTGAGAGTAATTCTCATTATCCTGATTTGGAAGACCCTGATTTTGCTTCTAAATTAAGTGAACTTTATGAATACTATATTTACAAGGTGGAAAAATACAAAAATATTAAAAGTCAGAAAGAATATTGCGAAAAATCAAACGAATTATGCTCATCTTTTGAAAAGACTCTTTATCAGTATTTTGTCAGTAATTATATATCAACACGAACACCTTATAAAGGGATATTATTATATCACGGGGTTGGTGTTGGAAAAACATGTTCGTCAATTACACTTGCTGAAACATTTCTTGTAAATCATAATATAGATGATGAACCAAAAATATGGGTAATAATGCCTCAATCGTTAAAATATGGGTTTAAAGAACAGGTTTTCAACATTGACAATTATGATAACTTTGAAGAATTGAAAAACCAATGTACTGGGGATTTATACATTAAGTTGACAAATCTCATGAATAATGGTGACAAAGATAAGGCAAAAAATAGTATTAAAAAACTCATTAATTCTAGATATCAAATTTTTACTTATGAAAAATTTGTGTCATTTATTGAAACAGAATATACATCAAAACAAAGGGTTGTAAAAGATAAAGTAATAATTATAGACGAAGCCCATAATATAAGAACAAATGAAAATATGGAAAAGGGTATTTATTCTAAACTAGTTGAAGTTGCCGAGACTGGTATCAATAATAGGATGGTTCTGTTATCAGCAACACCCATGTACAATATAGCTGATGATATTCTGTATCTATTATATCTATTAGTTTTGAATGACAAAAGAGATATTTTAAAATTGCCATTACCGTCATTAGATAATGCAAGTGATACAGATATGAAAACAATAAAACAGTTATCAAGTAACTATATATCATATTTACGAGGTAAAAATCCTTTTGCGTTTGCACTAGAATTATCTCCAAAGAACTTTTATAAAGATGTTGAATACTTAGATCAGGAATTTAATATTGATTCAAATGGTAATACAATTGATAAAAAATATTCAAATTGGTTATCAAACATTAAAGATAGTATAGTGGTTTCTGAAATGGGCGAATATCAAAAAAAACATATTGAAAACAAAAATAATGTAAATATTTTGAATTTACAAAATACAAATATTGTATACGACTATGATTTAGGTGAAAAAGGATTTAATACATTCTTTCGCAGAACAGGTAATGAAAACGGTTTGACTGTACAATACAATACAAAATACATGAATGCTCTATATCCAGACAAAGATCATTTAATGAAATATTCAGGAAAAATTAACAGTATATCCAAAATAATAAAGAAAACTGATGGAATAATAGTAATATATTCTGGATATATATGGAATGGTATAATACCAATGGCTGTATGTCTTGAACACATGGGTTTTCAAAGAGAAGAAGGTCGAAATATTCTCAATAAGCCGAAAATAATTGATAATCCTCCCAAATATAATTTGAAGCGATCTCCAAAATATTGTATCTTATCTAGTGACAATAGTGATATTATGAAAGGAAGTTCTATAAATAGTCTTGTAAACAAGATAAATAGTGATGATAACATTGATGGATCACAGATAAAGGTTATACTTATTACACCTGTAGCAAGCGAAGGTCTCAGTTTTTATAATATACGAGAGATTCATATTATGGAACCATGGTTTCATTTTAACAAAATTAAACAAGTTATTGGAAGAGGAATCAGGAATTGTCGTCATCAGAAACTTCCATTAGAAAAAAGAAATGTTAGTGTATTCATACATGTAAGTCGTTATAATAGTGAAAAGGAATCTCCTGATATGCATGCTTTGAGAATATCGTCTCATAAATTTTCACTTATGAATAAAATTGATAATGTTATACGCAATAATGCTGTTGACTGTTTTCTTATGAAAAATTTAAATTACTTTCCCAAAAGTCTGTTTGAGTTAGGAAAAATGAAAATCAAAACATCACAAAATCAAGAGATACTGATTGATTTTGGAGACGATGAACAAATGAAACCAGAATGTAAAAATATAACGAATATAAAATATACTGGATTCAGAAAAGAAACATATAAGCATTTTTTCCCGATAATTCAAAACAAATTGAGGAAAATATTTTTAGAAAGTATACGACAAGATAAATGGTATATACCAATGCAACATCTTATTGACAATATCCAATTTGATAAGAATATTATTTACCAAGCAATTGAACAATGTTTATATCCAAACAATTTTATAGATGGGTTTATTATTGTTTTATACAATAATGGACTTCATATTACGAAGGTGCAAACTCAAACAATCAAAAAGATAAAATTAGTTAAATCTGTCAAGAAAAGTGTTGTGAAAACGAACTGTTCAAAAAGAGATCTCATAAAACTTACTAAAAAACATACAACAAATATTGTTTATCATTTATATTTGTCACTTAATAAAGATTGTTTTATCAACTTAGTGAAAGACATTGTTGAAAAGAAGGAATATGATGAAACAACAATGTTCATAGCAGAAGCATTGTACACAAATGGTGTATTAATAAAAAATACAGACATAACTTCAATCAACAACCAGTCAAATTATATTGGATATGTTAATATTTATAACAATGATTATGAGCCAATTGTGTATGTAAATAATGGATATCGTGATGTTACTGAAAGAGAGATGAAACAGCTCATGTCAAATAGAAAAGAGAGAAAACTAATGACAAATGTTGTAAATGAAAATTTACCATGGGGTGTAATAAGTCCTGAACAGAAAAAAAATAAGTTCAAAATTTTCACTCCAGGCAAGGGTAAAGGTGTGAAGACTGGTAGAGAATGTTCCACTTTTGAAAAAGATATTCTAGAATCATTGTTGAAATTGTTGAATAATGATAAAAGAGGGAATAAGAACGAGAATTGTAATTTTATTTTAAACAGTTTAATAGAAATGGGGCGAATAAATATTAATCCTTTATATATTCCTAAATAGAAAATGTTTTTGTGTATGATTTTGTAGCATCAAACATAACATTTTTTTTGAGATATACAAAAGCAACATCAAATAAGAATGAAAATAGAATTGCCAATTGTTTATTCCATTTATTGTTAACAATACCTTTCATTATTTCAGTAGTATTCTTTACACCAAACACAGTTTGAAATTCTTTAATGCTTATAAAATCAAGCAGTTTTTGTTTAATATAATCATTTTCAGCAATACAGAAATTTGCAGCAAACTCGATAGGATTTTGTTTTTTTGGTTTTTCCAAATGAGTTGATGTGATTTCATCAACATGTTGAACATATTGTGTAAATTTTAGATATACTACTGGATCGTCTTCATATTTCCAAAATATGCTTTGATTTTTTTGATTTGGAAATTTGTTCAAAAGATCAGGGTCCATTATATAATTTGATTATACTCTATCAAGACGTCATTTTTTCATATATCTATTTTGAGAGAGAAATATATTTAACTTGTTACAAACTGTTAAACAATCGCTTTAAGCCTTTTCAGAGAGTACATATCACAAATTATTTCAGATTTTTATACAACTTTTATTTTTTCTAGAATTTTCAGAGATATGTACTCTTCCAATTAATCTGTTACAAAACTGTTAATTAATCGCTTTAAGCCTTTTCAGAGAGTACATATCACAAACTATTTCAGATTTTTATACAACTTTTATTTTTTCTAAAATTTTCAGAGATATGTACTCTTCCAATCAACCTGTTACAAAACTGTTAAACAATCGCTTTAAACCTTTTCAGAGAGTACATATCACAAACTATTTCAGATTTTTATACAACTTTTATTTTTTCTAAAATTTTCAGAGATATGTACTCTTCCAATCAACCTGTTACAAAACTGTTAAACAATCGCTTTAAACCTTTTCAGAGAGTACATATCACAAAC
>Ga0222718_10000820_pt1 | contig 31905 bp, 33 predicted proteins | sample C33_27DmetaG_FD_165045 | JGI IMG/M metagenome (GOLD analysis project Ga0222718, IMG submission 165045) | Estuarine water microbial communities from San Francisco Bay, California, United States - C33_27D | ecosystem: Environmental > Aquatic > Marine > Unclassified | place: USA: California...
GGCCAACCTGACCGGCGCCAACCTGACCGGCGCGGAGCTCTTCGACGCTAAGCTCACCGGCGCCAACCTCGCAGGCGCAGATCTCACCGGCGCCAACCTGACCGGGGCGATCCTGACCGGCGCCAACCTCTCCGGGGCTGACCTCTCCGGGGCGAGGATCGCCCACGCCAAGATCACGCCCGAGCAGCTCCGCGAGGCGATCCTCGATGAGGAGACGCAGCTCGATCACGGGCTCCGCCTTGAGCTCCTCTGGGCCATGGGCGAGGAGCTCGATCAGGGCTAGACGCTCTCCGCTCACCCTCCAGGCACCTCTTCCAGAGCCTCGATCGGTTTTCGCTGATCGGGGCTCTGATCGTTTCCGGGGGTCGGGGGTCGCTCAGAAGTTGTGGGAAATTCTTTGCGCCTTTTGCGCCAAGGGGCAGAAATCGCGCTCTGGCGCATAAAACTTTGCGCCAAAACACAAACTTTGCGCCAAACTTTGCGCCAGATTTCACACGCTAGATCAAGGGTTTGGGTCTTTTGGCGCAAAAGGCGCACAGAATTTCTCACTTATTATTGCGCGAGAGCTTGGACGAGTTGAGCGAGAACTGGGGCGGATCGTGAGCTCTTACACATACGCATATAAAAGTTGTGAGAATTCTGTGCGCCTTTTGCGCCAAGGGCTTAAACCCTTGATCTAGCGCGTGAAATCTGGCGCACAATTTTTTTAAACTCTGCGCCAAACTTTGCGCCAAACCCCTTAACTCCTTGAACCTGAAAGAGAAACCCTTTTTCAAACTTTGCGCCAACCCCGATCCCTTCCGATTCCCTCGACCTGATCCTCAGCGTCTGGCAAAATCTCGCGCGGAGGTGAACAGATGAAAAAATCACTGAGCGAGGCGGAAGCGCAGGAGCGGCTCGCGGAGCTCCTCAATCGCGCCGGGCTGCTCTGGTGCGCGGTCCCGAACGGAGGTTATCGGCGCGGAGCTGAGGCGGCTCGGTTGAGGCGCCAAGGGGTCAAGCGGGGCGTCCCCGACCTCCTGATCTTCGACCCTCCCCCATCCGGGCACGGGATCGGGTTTGCGCTGGAGCTCAAGCGGGGGGGCGTCGGTCAGCGCCGGGGTACTGTCTCGACCTATCAGCGGGAGTGGCTAGAGGGGCTCCGCGCGAGGGGCTGGCGCGCTGAGGTCGCCTATGGGCTGGATCATGCGGTCGAGCTCCTCCGCGCCGCTGGCTACCTGCTCGGGGGGCGGGGGCTATGATCGGCGCCGCGCTCGCCTGTCTGCTCTCGCTCGGGGTCATCACCGAGGACAAAAGCCCGAGCTACTCTGATCGATACTGGGCCCGGAACGGGGACTCTCTCGCGATCTGCGTCCGGGTCTACCAGACCGCTCAGGCCCGAGGGCTAGATCCTCTGGAGCTGCTCGCGGTCGGGTTTGTCGAGACCCGACACCGGGATCTCATTTCCGCCGCAGGGGCGATCGGGCCCCTTCAGGCGCTCCCCCGCTACTGGTGCCCAAGGCGCGGGGCGTGTGATCCGGTCGAGGCTGGAGCGAGAGCCTGGGCGCATTACCGGGCCCGGGCGGAGAGTATCGAAGAGGCCGCAGGGGGGTACAACGGAGCCGGGCCCCGGTCGGGCTACGCTCGCGCGGTCCGGGCGCATCACGACCTCCTCCGGGCCCGCGTCGAGGCGCTCCCGCTCTGGGTCCGGTGGGGGGCGTATGGACGCTGAGCGCGCACGGGTCGAGGCCCGGGAGCGCCTCGACGCCCTGGGGGCGATCAAGATGCGGAAAGCGGATCGGGGGCTCTGGGCGGCGCTGGTGCTGGGGCGCTGGTACGAGGCCCGAGCCCTCGCTCCCCAGCGCAAGATCTACGAGCCCGACCCCCGGGACATCGCGGCGGGCCTCGCGCACCGGGGCAGAGGTCCAGAGGTCCGGGCGCGGGATTTTGTGATCGAGCTCCACCGCGCGGCGGAGGCCGGGGAGCCGGTGAAGAGCTGGCTCAGGGTAGTCGCAGAGGAGCGGGGGATGGGGCCCGAGGAGGGGGCCGGGGAGCGGGGAGGTGAGCGGGGAGGTGAGCGGGGAGGTGAGCTTGTGTCTTGTGCGGCTCGCCCGCCCCAGCTACTCGCGCGCCCGCGCGTGGATCAGCCCCGCGATCTTACGGGCTCCGATCGCGGTCTCCGGGCCGCCGCTCAGGCGCTCGGGCGCCAGCTCCCCGCGCCTGAAGTGGCGCCCAGGGGAACGCGCGAATACATCGGCGCAGCGAGCGCGACCGCGCGCGGGCTCTGGCTCGCTTGGATCGCGGAGGTACAGGCCCGCTGGCCTGCCCCGCTCCGGCTCGACGATCTTTGCGCGATGGCGCCGGGGGTCGATCGGCGCTGGCTCGCTGCGATTCACGGAGAGCACAAGGCCGCGCTCTCCCGGGGGCTCACCGAGGAGCGGCGCCGCGAGCTCGCGCTCGGGATGGTTGGCGAGGCCGAGGCGATCGCGCGCGAGGCGCTCCGCCTGAGCGCAGAGAGCGAAGATGAGCGCCTAAAAATGGCGGCGCTCAAGATCGGCTTAGAGGCCCTCGGGCGCCGCTCTGCGCTCGCCGGGCTGGATAAAATATCCCTTGAGCTCCGCGCCGAGGTGCAGGGAGCGCGCACCCCGGAGGAAGTCGCCCGCGCGATGGGGCTCTCTCCCTCCGCGTTGGCGGCGATCGGGGACGCCGCGAGCGCAGCTCTCTCCCGCCCAGGCGCGGCGGATCGTGAAGAATAACACGGGCGGATCTCAAAATATAAAACGCGGATCTAAAGCATAAAGCGAGGGAAATTGAGCACTTATGGACACCGGCCCGGTTTATTAGATCCGCTAATATATCATTACCGGATCTTTTATTTTGCCCCGAGGCGGAGCTAATGGGGCGGGAGCTCGGGAGCGATGAGGCCCTCTTCGCGAGGCTCGCGGAAAATGCTCATTTTTCACCCTCACAAGCCCTCACGGGGGAGCGGTGGGGCCCTCCCCCGGGCGAGCCTCCAAAAGCGCCGCCAGCACCCCGCTACGCGGGCGTGATCTGGGAGCTCCGGGTCGATGAGCGCCGCGACCCCGAGATCTGCGCCCCCATGCGCGAGCTCCTCGCATGGGCCGGGGGAGAGGTCGAGCTGATCAGCGCCTCGATCCAGTGGGCGCGCGAGGGACGGGCGCCCGGGAACTATCCCCCGCCCCCGGTCCCGGTGAGGTATCTCGATCGGCGCGCGGCGATCGCTGCGCTTTGGCGCGAGGGCTGGACCGACGATCGGATCGCGGCGCTTTTCCGCGCGCAGGGGCGCCCCTCTTGGCGCTCGTCCCGGCGTCGAGACCGGGCGTCGGGCTGGGTCGGGGCGGAGGTCTGGCCCGCGTATCGCACCCCACTAAGGCGCTGGGAGCGGGAGGCGCGCGCGCGGGCGGAGGAGGTCTGGGGCCCGATCTCAGACCGGGCGCCCTAGAGCCTAATCGCGCGGGAGGAACACGACCCAATCCCCCCGGACCTCGCGCGCGAGGAGCTCGGAGGCGAGCGAGCAGGGGCCCGGGTCGGGCTCATGGGGGGCGGATCGCAGCGGGGCGAGCGAGCCCCCACCCGGGAGGCGCTCGGTCGCGAACATATCGACCCGCGCGGGCAGGGGGAGATCGCGCAAGAGCTCGGCGCCCCCCTCGGCGCGGAGGAGCACGACCCGGGCCCCGACCAGCGCAGCGCAGGCCCTCCACGGGGCGAGCAGGCGCTCGACGCTTCCGACCTCGCCCCCCGGGCCTGAGCGCGGGCCCCCGCTGAGGGCCTCGGCGCGGAGGACAGCCCAGGGGGCGAGCCCCTCGGCGGCGATCAGGGCCTCGGGGTCGCCCCCGGCGAGGGGCGCGAGCGCGGGGCGGGTACCCCGGGCGAGACAGCGCCACCAGCCCGCCCACGGGCGGCAGATGATCTCGATCCCGCTCCGCGCGCTGTGCACCCCTCCGCCATACCAGAGCGCGAGGGCCCCGTCCGCCCCGAGCCCGGGGGCGATCGCGCGAATATCCCGGGCGCTGTGCAGGTTTACGATCATGGTGCGATGACCCCAAACGGAGCGGGGTCTAGGAGCAGATAGATCGTGAGGGTCGCGATCGCGCCCGCGACCAGGAAGATCATGACCTCCCCGAGCGCGCGCTGGAGCCGCGAGGGGGCGGGGGCCCCGAGCTCGGGGCGGCGCTCGATCGGGCGCGTGGGCGCGGTCTCTGCGACGCGGCGCGGGGTCTGGGTCGTGGGCGCCGTGCGGGCGCGGTGGGCGTCGAGATCTTGGCGCGGGATGAATTGAACGTTTGGCATGGTGCCGCTCCTTCTCTGGGGCCCCTCTCGGGGGCGTGTTAGGGGGTCAATGTCGCACACTGTCGGACATAGAGCAAGCCCCTGAGCAAATCTCCCCGGATCCTGTTATGGGTCGGGGGGATAGGACCACACACAGATCAGGGGGCGGAAATGGGCACTATGGCAGATCTCCTCAAGGGCAAGGGCAAGGGCAAGGGCAAGGGCAAGGTGCCCGTCGAGCGCAGTGACGAGGAGCTCCTCGCGCTCATGGATCAGCTCTTCGGCGGCGATGAGGACGAGGACGAGGAGGAGGCCGAGGACATGGACAAGGGCGCCGGGTACAGCTACGGGGCCAAGAGCCGCAAGGGCGCCGATCCTCGCGCTGAGCTCCTCCGTCGCGCCGAGATGATGGGCGCGGACGAGGAGGAGGAGGACGAGGAGGCCGAGGACATGGACAAGGGGCGCCAGGGGCGCCAGCCCAAGCTCTTCAAGGCCGAGGACATGGACGAGGAGGACATGGACGAGGAGGACATGGAAAAGGCGCGGTCGGAGCGCCGGGCCATGATGGATCGCGCGTACTCCCTGATCGATGACCTCAGCGAGGATCAGCTCCGCGCGTTTCTCAGCGAGCACGCGATCAGCAAGGCCCTCGCGATGATGGTGATCGGTGGGATGAGCAACAGCGATCTCAAGGAGCTGGTCAGCTTTGAGGACGCCAACGGCTCCCCGGTCGGCGGGCCGGTCAGCAACCCGCACGGGGTCTGAGGGTCTAATGTTCCGCGAGCTCCTGCGCCGCTACAAGGACGCTCAGCGCGAGGGCATGGGCGGGCTCATGTTCCCCGAGTACCTAGCCATGGGGAAAGGGAGCGAGCCCAAGATCCCCCCCAGGTATCTGAGCGGGCTCAAGGGTGAGGAGCGCGCTGAGCGCGAGCGCGAGCTCAAGCGCCGGATGCGTGAGGGTGGGAGCTATAAGCCTCTCCCGGGGGACGAGGACACCGAGACGCGCCCGAGCAAATACTCTCGGTCTGAGGCCGCCAAGCGCACCCGGGAGCTCCTCGACAAGCGGGGCGAGGGTGCGAGCTTCCTGCGCGCGGTGAGCGATGTTTCAGGGGTTGGGATCGGGATCCTGCGGAGGGTGCACCGGCGCGGCGCTGAGGCGTGGGCCTCAGGTCATCGCCCGGGGGCGTCTCAGGTAGCGTGGGCCCGTGCGCGGGTTTACTCGTTCGTTTCGGGGGGCAAAACCCAAAAGACCACGGATCGCGATCTCTGGGAAGAGCACCTAAAAGCGAAGCGGAGCAAGGGATGAGCTCCCCTGAGGCCCTGCTCACGACCCCGGAGGGGCGCCGCGCGGTGAGCGAGGCCAGCCCCGCGTTCTTTGACACTTATTACTGCGGGATGCGCCGGGCCCCTCATCGTGATCGCTGGCTCTCTGCGCTGGAGGAGGCGCGGCTCTCCGCTCGGACGCGGGTGCAGAAGGCAAAGACCCTTTTGCTCGCCCCTCGAGACCACGGGAAAACCGAGGCCGCTTGTACCTATGTGACGAGGATGCTGTGCTTGGATCGGGACATTCGGATCCTCTGGATCTCCGAGAGCCAGACCCAAGCGGAAAAGCGCCTGCGTCGTGTGGCCTCGCTCCTCGCCTCGTCGCGTATTTTGGAGGACTGGACCCAAGAGCCGGAGCTCGGCGCGGGGCCTTTTCGCGGCCCAGATGATAAATGGTCTGCGACTCAGATCTATCTCCAGCGCACCCGGGCGAGCGTAGACCCGAGCCTAGAAGCGGTGGGCACAGGCGCGGCGATCGTGGGTGGGCATTTTGATTTGATCGTGTGCGACGATCTGGAGAGTGATCGGAATGTAGCCTCCCCCACTGTCCGGGCTAAAACGCGGGAATGGTGGCGGAGTACAGTCGCGCCTATGCTGGTCCGGGACGGGGCGATCCTCGTCATAGGTACGCGGAAACACTATGACGATCTGTATGAGCATATGATCAAAGACCCGACCTATCGGGTGTTGCATGATCGAGCGATCCTTGAGTGGCCCACCTCGCACGGGTTCAAGCTCTCGACCGACGAGCACGGGCGCGAGGTGATCACCGGGATCGAGGTCGAGGGGGGCCGCGCGCTGTGGGATGAGCGCCCGCTTGATTATCTGCTCACGGAGCGCCGCGCGATCGGTGAGCGGTTGTTCTCTCGCGAGTTCCAAAACGAGGTACAGGATGATAGCGCCGCGCCTTTCAAGATGGCTTGGATCGACGCTGCGAAGGAGCGCGGGGCGCGGTGGTCATTGGGGCAGATCCCCCCGGAGGTCGTGGACATTGTGCAGGGCTGGGATTTCTCGCTTGTCACCGACCCCAAGCGAGCTGAGGCCCGAGATACAGATTTCACAGTAGGGATCACATGGGGCCGCGCGGCGAACGGGGATCGATACCTGGTTGATATTTTCCGGCGCCGGGGCATGGGGCAGGCGGAGCTTCAGGGCCGGGTAAAGGGTGAGTATGCGAAATTCGGGGATCGGGTGCGCGTGGTCGCGGTCGAGCGTAATGCGTTCGGAGAGCTCCATTTTATGGGGCTGCAACGATCCTCTGATCTCCCTCTCAAGGCTCACCTCACCACCTCCAGAAAAGCCGACCCTTGGGAGGGTGTACCTGCGCTGAGTGTGCTTTTTGAGAATGGCAAGGTGGTCCTTCCCTCGCGCACGGAGGCCGATCGGGAGCGCCTCGATCCGCTGATTCATGAGCTCTGGAGCCTCGGCAAAGCGGCGCACGACGATACAGTTATGAGCCTCTGGATCGCGGAGACTTGGCTGAGAAAATCCGCCTTTGTCTACTCGGTCGCATTTGGCGAAACGGAACACACGGGCGAGGCGGATGAGCGTATGATCGGGGGAATGTACGACGACGACGACCCCGAGATCTACCGGCGAGAGCAGGAGCGCGCGGGGCATGATAAGATCTGGGCGGAGCTCCTGCCCGGCGGGCATATCCACTGAGGAGGGACCATGAGGGGACCATATACAACGAGAATCTATAGCCTAGACTCCGCGACCCCGGCGACAGTAGGCCGGGAGATCGAGGATCTCGCGCAGTTTGCGAGGAATGCTCAGGTCCACGTCGAGGGCCTCGGGGCGGGGAGCTATAAAGTCGAATACCTGCCCCCTCGATCCTCGATCTGGATCGAGCACGTTTCCGGCGCGACGGCCTCCGATCTCACGATCCTAGCGGGCCCGGATGCGCCGATCTTTGAGGCGCTCAAGATCACAGTGGGCGGAACCGCAGCGGGGAGCACTCAGAGCGCGGTGGTCACTGTCTGGCATAGGGGTTTTTAAATGGCGACTCTTGACGGATCCGCGACTCAGGGCAACGCGGCCCTGATCTCGTATATGCTCAGCAACACCGACCCGGCGCAGGTTGACTCATTTTCGGAGGTGCGCGACGAGCTCGCGGCGCTCAGCGCGGGGGTTGCAACGCTTGAGATCTTTGAACTCTCGACCTCGGCGGGCGTGAGCTCTTACTCAGTCGCGGCGGTCCCTAGTCAGGACACTTCCGGCGATTATCGGATCGCGGCGAGCTACAACGGGATCCAGCTCGGGAGCTCTGACTACTCACTGAGCTCCGGCTCGGGGCAGACAACGATCACTCTCTCGCTCCCCTACGCGATCGAGGCGGGGGAAGCTCTTATCATCCAGATCCACAAATAGGACAGGGGTTTAAAAAATGGCGCAGATTAAGGGCAAACAAGTTCTTCAGGGATCGCTCGACGCGGATCGGTTGACCAACGCGACCGGCGCGGGATCCGTCCTGGTATCTCAGGCGGGGGGCGATTTCGCTGAGCAGGCGATGAGCGGGGACATCACGATCGCGGCCTCGGGGGCGACCACGATCGGCGCGGGGGTGGTGAGCAACGCAAAGATCGCAGATGGCGCGGTGAGCGGGGCCAAGGTCGCGGCGAATGGGATCGAGGACGGCAAGCTCGCGATCTCAGATTTCAATTTTGATCTCGGGTCGGCTTCCTCCTACCCCCGGATCAAGCTCACCGGCACCCCGAGCCAGAGCGACGACGTAGCAAGCAAGAGCTATGTCGATTCGCAGGTTTTGAGCTCCTCGGCGGGCCTCAGCCCCAAGGACAGCGTTCATTACACCACGGACAGCACCCTCGCGGGAACCTATGCCCACGCGAGCGGGAGCAGCACGATCACCGCAGGATCCAACGGGGCCCTGAACCCGGTGGCAGTGGGCGCGACCGGGATCACGCTCAGCACCGGCGACAGCGTCCTTCTCCGGGGCCAGACCAACAGCTATGAGAACGGGATTTATACGATCACCGCGCTGGGAGACGGCTCAAATCCCTACGTCCTGACCCGTCGATCTGATGCAGACTCCACCACCAAGCTCGCGGGCGCGTTCGTTTTCGCGATGGAAGGGGACTACGCGGATCGCGGGTACCTTTGCACCACGGACGACAGCGCGACCTTCGGGACGGACGCGATCACGTTTACGGATTTCTCGATCCTCTCCCTGGAGGCCGGGAACGGGATCGCGATCACCGGGAACACCTCGATCGCGGCGAACCCTAACACCTCGGCGGGCCTCGGGGTCGATGCAAGCGGGATCAAGATCGTGCTCCCGACCTCTAGCGGTCTGGAGTTCGATGGGGTCAACGGGCTCCGCGTAGACGCTGAGGACGCCTCCCTCGCGCTGAGCGCGTCCGGGGTCAAGGTCAACGCAGACAACGACACCATGGGCCTGAACGGGGGGGCCTCGCTCGTCGCAGCTCAGCCCGTGCGGCAGGACCTCGCACTGGAGACCTCAAGCGACCTGAGCGCGAGCTCCGACGATCAGGACACCGGGTTGACGATCACCCGGACCCCTGCCGGAGATAGCGGGGTCGTTGTCTGCGTCAATGGTGTAGGGGTCAAGATCGGGGACGGATCCAAGACCTCCTGCGACTGCTATTTCTCCGGCGATAGCGGCTCCACCGCGCGCGCGATCAGCGCGATCACCGCGAGCGATAAGCTCTTCTGGAACGGCTCAACCGCAGGCTATGGGATCAACGGATCCAGCACGACAAACGCGGACGGGGTGGATATCATCTCGTTCCACTATAACGCGCTGACTGTCTAAGATCCCTCACGGGCTCAAGATCTGCTAAAGTAGAGGCGCCCGGGCACAGGCTCGCGGCGCCTCTTCTGTTTTCGGGGGGATCATGCTCAAGAACAAGCAGATCGGGGGGCTGGGGGGCGCTGCGCTCCTCGATGCGGGGACGGGCGCGGGTGAGCTCGTCCAGCTCGATTCTCTGGGGCGCCTGCCAGCGGTTGACGGATCGCAGCTCACGGGGCTCAGCGGAGGGGGCGGAGGAGGGGCTGAGAGCTCTGTGCCTCTCGCAAATGTGACCAACGTTCCGGGGTCGGGAGATTACACGATCAGCGGGACGAGTAGCTCTAATTCGGTTTATTTTGTGGACACCGCGAGCGCGACGGGCAACCTCTCGATCTATCTCCCGCTCGCGAGCGATTTTAGCGCGGGCGAGTACCTCCTGATCGCGCGCACGACGGGATCGGTGTCGCTCAATATCCGAGTGAGCTCTGGATCTAGCGATACTGTGCGGGGGAGCTCGTCGTACAACGCGACCCCGGGCCAGAGCTGGCTCCTCATGAGCGACGGATCCTCAAAGTGGATCACGCTAGAAATGGGCTATATATGAGCAAGACCAAACAGATCGAGGGGCTGGGAAGCGCAGCAGCCTTAGACGCGGGGACGGGCGCGGGTGAGCTGGTCCAGCTCGACGGATCCGGGCGGATCCCTGCGGTCGATGGATCACAGCTCACGGGCGTTAGCGGGGGTGGGACAACGACCGCAGCTCTCCTCCCGATCGTGACTGTGACCTCGACAAACTACAACGTAGCGAGCTCGACCGCGAACGGGACCGTTTTTTACCTAGACACCTACGGATCGGGGCAGTTGATCACCTACCTACCAGCGGCGAGTGCGGTGAGCGCGGGAACGTCGTTCACGTTCTCGCGGAACGATGGGGGGAGCTATGGGTACGTTCTGCGCGCGGGCTACCCGGGCGGAACAGATACCCTTCAGGGCGCGAACACCGGATACCAGCTATTCCCAAACGCCTCGATCACCCTGATCAGTGATGGCTCCTCAAATTGGATCTATGGAGGCCTCGGTACACAATGATCAAGCTCAAGCAGATCTCAGACGCGGGGAGCGCGGCAGCTCTGGACGCAGGAACGAGCGCGGGTGAGCTGGTACAGCTCGACTCTCAGGGGCGTCTGCCAGCGGTTGACGGATCTCTGATCACCGGGCTCAGCGGAGGGGGCTCTGGGGGGACATCGATCCGCCCGGTCGTGAGCGCCGACATCACCACCGCGGCGTATCAGATCGGGGCGTCCCTAGACTGCGGATCTGTGATCGTGGTCAATAATTCGTCCTCTGTGACTCGGGACGTTTACCTGCCTGCGGCGAACAGCTACAGCGCAGGGTTTTATCTGTTCGTCGCGCGGGACGGGGGGACAGCGTACCCGGCGACGCTGAAGCCCCACCCGAGCTCATCGGACACGCTCAACCGAGCTGTCGCGAGCGTCACCCTTGGCGCCTATGACTGCCAAAAATTAGTCAGTGATGGATCTTCAACTTGGATCCTGATCTCTCAGGGGAGATTCTGATGATTGATCGATTTTGGGCGCACCTTACCCCGACCCAAGCGGCCTCAGGGGCTGCGGTCCTGCTCTCGTTCGGCCTCGGGTATCTCTGCGCTCCGGGCCCGGCGCCTCGCTCAGAGATCTGCGCCCCGGAGCTCGCCGCTCTGGAAACCTGCCGGGAGCAACAAACCACCGAGCGCGGGCGCTGTATCGGCAAGATCACCGAGGCTCAGGGCGCCTGCGTAGAGCGAGAGCGCCGAGCCTGCGAGCGCCGGGGGGCAACCCTCAGAGCGGTACAAGGATCGCTTGATTGCGCGATCTGCGACGCGGAGAGGCGGGCCCGCGATGGTGAGTAAGATCTTGCTCAGTCTCTCGCTCACTGTCCCCCCGATCGGGGCGCCTGTGCAGCTTGAGATCGGGCGCTTAGAGCTGGAGCTGGATTTTCTCCGGGAGGGGGCCCGGGCACCGGCTGAGGGGTTCCTCGTTCCGCGCGAGACAGTGGGGCGCCTGATCACTGAAGCGCAGGAAGCGGAGCGCGATTGCGCGGAGCGGGTGAGCGCGATCCGGGCGACGATCGATCATGAGATCCTTCAGCTCGCGGAGGCGCAGGAGCAGCAGCTCTCAGGCTATGTCCAGAGGATCGACTCTCTGGAGCAGCTCAGCGCAGCGCAGGCAGAGGAGGCCCGGGGGCTCGCTCGGGATCTGGGGCGCTGGCAGATCGGATCCTATATCATCGGCGGGGCGCTAGGCTCTGCTCTGGTTTGGGCGCTGGCGCGCTGAGGAGGAGAGCATGAGCAGCAAACACGACAAGCGCAGAGAGCGCCGCGCGGAGCTCCTCGCAGAGCTAGATCGAGATCTTCCCCCTGCTCCGGCGTGGGCGCCAGAGGAGGCGGGAGCTAAGGCGCTCGCTTGGGCGCTTGAGCAGTGGGCCTCTGAGGTGCGCGAGCCCCGGGGGCGGGTCGAGGACGGGCCGATCTTGGCCTACGTCCATCGATCCGGTTGGTCGTGGGTCGAGAGCTACCAGAACAAGAAGCGGGCATGGTGCGGGCACTTCGCCGCGAGCGCATGGGCTGAGGCGGGGGTCAAGCTCGCGCCGAGGTCGAAAAAAATGGTCTCGACTTATCGGCTCTCACGCTGGGCAGGACGCTCTGTTCCTCTCGATCAGATCCGCCCCGGAGATCTGATCGTGGTCGGTTCTCTCAAGAGCTGGGGGGACCATATCACGATCGCGATCGAGCCCCTTGGGGGTGGAGCGTGGGCGACTGTTGAGGGAAACGCTTGGGGAGAGGGGCCGAGCGGGGAGCGGTTTGAGGGGGTGATCCGCCGCACTCGATCCCGGGGAGAGATTCGGTTTGCATATCGCCCCCTCGCGGGTGATCTGGAGGGCTGAGAATGTTAGATCCTGCGGTTGTTGATGAGCTGGTAAAGGCTGCGAAAACCGGAGCAAAGGCGCTCGATTTCAGTCCTCAGGATCTTGATCTTCAGGGTGCGGGGGTCGCGGCCTATCAATCCGACGCGCACGGGGGCAGCTATACGGGGCTGAGCTACTCCTCGCTCTCGGCGCTTGCGCGTATGCCCCTTATTTCTGCGATCATCCAGACACGCATTAACCAGATCGCTGAGTTCGGGCGCCCCGCGCCGGATCGACACTCGGCGGGGTTTGTGATCCGGGTTAAAGACCAGGGGGATGCTCCGAGCGATGAGCAGCAGGAGAAGATCGCGGCGATCCAGAAATGGATCATGAGCTGCGGAGATCCTCGGGTCGTGGGGACTACGACTTTTGAGCAGTTTCTGAGGATGCTCACGCGGGACTCCCTGACCTATGACCAAGGTTGCTTTGAGGTGGTCTATGCGAAGGGGCGCCCCGCTGCGTTTAAAGCCGTTGACGCCTCTTCTATCCGGCTCGCGGCGCCTAGCTCGGAGGAGCTCAAGGCAGGGCGCCGGGATCCCGCGCGCGCGGCTTATGTGCAGGTTATCGACAACAAGATCCGCGCAGAGTTCAGTCGGCAGGAGATGGGATGGGGGATCAGGCGCCCGCGCTCATCGCTCCGGGGGCGGGGGTATGGGTTCCCGGAGCTAGAGGAGCTTTACCCCACGATCGTGGATCTGGCTCATGCAAAAGCGTACAATTCCGCGAACTTCACTCACGGGCTGCACTTGAGCGGGATCCTAGCGGTCAAGAGCAAAATGAGCCCGGCGCTCTTCCGCGCGTTCAGGCGTGAGTTTTATTCGATGCTACAAGGGCCTAACGGGGCGAAGAAAACTCCGATCATTCAGCTCGACCCGGAGAACAAGGAAGAGATCAGCTCTGTCTCGCTGAGCAATTCAAATCGAGATATGGAGTTCTCAAACTGGCTCAATTTCCTGATCAAAGAGGCCGCGAGTATCTACCAAATGGACCCGGCTGAGCTCGGGTTCGTTTATGGCAACGAGGGCCAGAGCGGAGGGCTTAATCAAGCGGGCCCGGGGCAACGGATCCAAGCGAGCAAGGAGCGCGGGCTGCGGCCCCTGCTCCGGGCGATCGAGAGCTGGATCAACCGCTGGATCGTCGCCCCGCTAGATGATGAGCTAGAGCTTGTTTTTGTGGGCCTTGACGCGGAGACCGAGACGCAGCGGATCGAGGCTCTCAATAAAAAGGTTCGCGCCTTCCTAACGATCAACGAGGCCCGGGCGGAGATGGATCTTGAGCCGATCGACAATCCAGCGGCTGATATGATCCTTGATTCCTCTTACATGATGCAGGCCGCTCAGGGGGGTGAGGGAGGCGAGGAAGAGATACCAGGGGGCGATCTTGAGCAAGAGGCCCCTGATATTGATCAGGAGTTTTAACGATGTTCTCAGGGCTGTTGTCGAGCTGGCAAAAGGGGCAGGGACACAAATACAAGCGCCGGATCCCGTACCTCGACAAGAGGGGCCGGAAACGATACCGCTATTTCTACGCGGATCAGCACCTCCACGGAACAGGAACGGGCAGCCTTCAAGAGATGGTCACGGGGGCGAAGTTCTCCCTCAGACACAATGACCAGCCCGGGCATTTTGAGATCTTAGCGGTCGAGGGAGGCGCCCGGCTCAGGCTCAAGCACGATGAGAGCGGGGCTGAGATCACCCTTTCAAAGAAGGAATTTTCTCGCCTCTTGCAGTTGGAGCACGGGGAGAAGATCGAGGAGCAAAAAGAGCGATTTCGCGCGCGTCTCCGCGAAGAGCGCAAACTAGGATCGATCTCTGTCAAACGCACCGAAAAGAGAGCCGCTCTGCTCGGGATCGATGTCCCCCGGTGGGAGAGCGAGGCCCGGGAGGGTGTGATCAGAGAGATCCGCTACGGCGCCGCGCTCCCTTATCGTCTCGCTCTGAAAAATGAGCGGGGGCACGTTGTGAGAAAATGGGTTAAGGCCGAGACAGCGGAGGCCTTGATCCGTTCGGGTGCTGATACCTGGGGGACGCCTGAGCGCGCGCCGCAGGAGAAACGGTCAAGGGGGACAATCGCCGGGCCAAGCGGGCCGCGCCCAGATCTTGAGCTCCTCGCGAGGCACTGGGCTCAGGGGCACCAGTACGCCTACGATCTCCCGGCTCAAGCTCTGGAGAGCAGGGCGATCGAGAGAGATCAATTATATAGGCTCTGGGTTAGGGAGAAGGGGCGGGACGCTTGGCGCCGGGGAGACTCAGCTCTCTCTACAGGCCACCAGATACAAGATCAATTCCCCGGACATGAGCTTTTGAAACTCGACGAGCGGCTATCTTCGCGCGCCCCCGTTCGTGGGGTTGGCAAGGGGTTCATTGATGATCGCACCCTGCTAGAGCAGCTCATCGCACAAGCGGATCAGATGGGCCTTGAGCTATGCGTAGCACCGCACCACTTGAACACCCTCTCTGAGAGCGGGGCGACTAAAGAGGAGATCAGCCTCAGCGCAGAGCGCCCGCCGATGATCGAGGGTTTTGATCTGAGTAAAATTTCCACCTTAACAGAAAAGCGCAGCTTTATAAGAAGAGGAGAAAGAAGAAACTTTACCGTTGAATATGAGGAGGAATACATAGACCCCGACCCCAGCAAAAGGGATCCGTTTTTAGAAGAAACCAGATTCTTTGAGAAGGTTTTTCGGGCGGGGGGGCGGGGAACCATCCGACTCCTGAGAAAAATCCAAGCGGGCAGGGTAAGCGCAGACGAGATCGCTGAGATGAGAGAGGGCCGCGCTCAGGGAGCTAAGAGAGACTACGCTCACTTAATAATGGGGTTCTCTGACTGGTGGGCCTCTTTACGGGACAGTGAGAGAGAGAGATTCTGGTCTGAGTACCTCCTCCCAGAGTCTCAGCCCTCAATGGTGAGGGTTCGGCACCCACTCCATGAGCAGAGCGCCTTCTCAATCCCCGCAGGTATGGGGAAATTTAAAGAGAAGGGCTGGAATTTCCATAAGTACCAAAAAAAGGCGATTAATTTCGCGCTCCAGAGAGAGCGGGTACTCTGGGGGATGGAGATGGGTTTAGGGAAAACCCTATGCGCGATCGGTCTTTTTGAGGCCCTCAGAGAGCAAGGAGCGCCTGAGAAGAGGATGATCGTCTCTGCCCCCCTCTCCGCTCAGGGGAGCTGGGAACGGGAGCTGAGAGAGAACACGGATCTCAGGTTTGAGGTGATCAGCGGTAAAACAAAAAAGAAGCGCCGAGAGGCTTATGCAAGGCTCAAGAGGGGAGAGATCGACGTTCTAATCACAAGCCCGCAGAGTTTAGGAGCAGCTAAAGATTTTAAAGAGCTCTCAGAGGTGATTGATCAAGAGACGCTCTTGATCGCTGATGAGGTTCATATGTTCAAATCAGGGCCTAGAGAGCACACAAGGTATATAGAGAGATTGCCCGGGGGTAAAAGTAGGCTCAGGATCGTTCCCGGGGGCTCCGATCAAGGGGTCGGCTTTGCTCGGCTCAGTGAGCAGGCCGGGCGGGTCGTGGGGATGACAGGAACCCCTAAACCAAACAAGATCACGGACTTCTTTTCTGTAGTAAGCTCGATTGCTCCTGATGAATTTCCCCGGACGGGGGAGGGGGTTAGCGATAGATCCCTTGAAAATTTTGAAAACGCTTACTGTGTTCTATCGGAGGACAGACCCAACGAGGGGCCCCGGGATATGGGCGCAAAACACAGGAATGATGGCAGGGTCTCTCTTGCATTTAGACCGGATCGCCTTGAGGCTCTACATGAGCACCTCGCGGGCTCAATGTTCGTGAGATCAGTATCAGACCCGGACGCGCGGATCCCTCTCCCCGACAGGTTAGATTTAACGCCGAGGATCGAGCTTGATGATCTACAACAAGCGATCGTCGAACGATTGCCTGAGATGACACTGATCAGGGCGGCAGCAGCAGTAGCAGAACGGAAGGACGAGGACAAAAGAACAGACGCAGACCGGGAGGCGATTAGAACAGCAAACCGGGCGCTCGCTGGAGAGTATGGAGAAGATCCAGAAGATCGGAAATTTAACCAGTACGCGATCGAGGGAGCTTCAACAGTACCGGAAACAATAGCGATCCGACTTGATCAGCTAATGATCCACCCCGGGATTTTTTCAAAATCATTTGATCAAGATCACCCCGAGTATATCGCCCCAAAGATGGATCTTGTTTGTAATGCTGCCCGGGATCACATGGAGGCACACCCTGAGCTAAACGCTCTCATCTTCTGCGAGTCTGTAAATGGACTTCAACGGGCGCGGGAGCAGATGATCGCCCGAGGCGTCCCCCCAGAGCAGATCGCTATCTATGACGGGAGCACGAGCCCAAAGAAGCGCCGGGAGATAGAAGAGCGTTTTAACAGTGGAGAGCTCAAGGTTCTCCTCGGGAACCCTCAAGCCCTCGCGACTGGCGCAAATCTTCAAAGTCGATGTAATTTTGTAGCGCACCTCAACACCCCCTGGGCGCCGGATCGGCTGGTCCAGTCTACAGGGCGCGTTTATCGCCAAGGGCAGCGGCACACGACGACGATCCTCAGACCCGTAGGCTCAGAGTTCGACGCTCTAAAAAATAAGGTTATCGCGCGAAAGATCGCAGCAAGCTCTCAGGCTCTTGGGGTGAGCATGAGAGCTGAGGCGGATCTGGTTGGGCGGGCGCAGAGCGGAGAGCTTCAAGTTCTTGATTCCCTAATCTTTGAGATGGCGGGGATTGATCAGAAGAGGCTCATGGAGAGTATGAGCCCAGATCTAATTGATGAGCAGCGGCGGGCCGAGAAGGAGCAGCGAGAAAGGGCTCTCATGGAATTGAAAGAGGCGCCTTTCAACCCGAGAAATTACGATCAAGAGATTTTAAAGGGATTCCCCGGGGCTCAAGCTGCGCGGGATTTAAAGAAGATAAAAAACGGGCTGGGCTGGGCCTCTAAAGAAGGGTTTAGAGGGATAGGCGTAGCTCAGAGAAAAGGAAATCTAGCAATAGATGATCAAGGCCGCGTGACAGCGGGCGATCCGTTCTGGGCGGGGGTTTATGCGTTCGCGTTTGCAAATGGGGAGCAGCTATGACCAGAGAGCAAGAGCTCGCGCTCACGCCCCGAGGGGCGATCCGTTTAGACTACCCGGGGCGGGATGAGATGATCATCTCCCTCGCCCGAGAGATCCAAAGAAACCCCGATCGAGAGCTCCCCCTATGGCTCTGTTCTGAGATCATAGATCTGAGCGCGGGGGGCGCGGAGTTAGATCGAGATCTCTTGAACGCTGCGATCCGAGTATTTGGGAGGGATTAACCGATGTTCTCAGAGCTTCTTTTTAGCTGGCGCAAGGCCGCTGGTCATAAGTATCTCAGGCGGAAGCCGTACTTCGACAAGAAGGGCCGGAAACGATACCGCTACACTTACAAGGAGCACCACGGGGGCGGGATCAACAAGAAAGAGGCCATGGTCGAGGGTGCAGCGTTCAGGCTCTCTCACAATGGGCAGGCCGGACACTTCCACATTGAGAGCGTGAGCGGGAACAGGCTCAAGATCAGGCACGATGAGAGCGGGGGAGAGCTGGAGTTGTCTAAAGCCGAGTTTCAGCGCCTCCTACACATCGAGCACGGAGAGGCTCTAGGCAGGGCCGCGGAGAGGGCAGAGGCCACGCTCAATCAGGCGAAAGAGACCGGGAGCGCGAAGCAGGTCGCCCGAGCAAAAGCCGAGGCCGAGAACCTGCGGAAGATCGCGGAGCGGGGGAAGGCTCAACTGTGGGATCAATTTGTTCTTGAGCTCACAACACAAGAGCTGAGAGATGAAAGGGAGATCTTAAAAGAGAAGGCTGATCGGTGGGGGAAGAAATTAAAAGGAACCAAAGATAAATTTCTTAAAAAACAATTCCAGATCTATATAAGCGACGCCGATAAAAAAATTAATAAGATCGATGAGCTGCTCGCAAAGCCCGCACCAGAGCCCGAGGCTAAGGAGCCCGCACCAGAGCCCGAGGCCCCGGCCCCTGGGGGGCTGGTCGATCTCCATGAAGAGGCGGATCGGCTTCTCCATGAAGAGCTCAAGGGGCTAGAGTGGGAAAGAGATTCTGAATGGAGGTGGGAAACGGACTCTGAGGGAAATCGGATATACACCAAGCAAGCTCAGGATCGGTTCAATGAGATCTTGAAGAGGCTCTCTGATGAGCGAGATGACACCTCCCCGGCGGCGATCTCTAAAATAAGATCTGAAATTGAAAAGCTGGAAACCAAGATCGCAGAAATGGGGGAGTATAACAGGAAGGTTAGGGAGGGAGAGATTAGCTCTGGGGGCTACTCCTTTGAAGTAGTTGAAGAAAGAAAAGCCACACTTAGAGAGAAAAGAGATTGGCTCGTCGGGGCACTAAAAGAGCAAATTGAGCAAGTTTCTGAGCTTGACGCTGCGGATCTGGTGCGGGAACGGGAGAGGGTGTTAAAGGATCTTAAACGGGCAGAGGAGGCGCAGAAAAGGCAGCTTAGAGAGCTTTTAGAGAACCAAGCTGTCTATGACGATAAGGTTCAGGAACTTGAATTAAAGATGAGCGAAGCAACGGACCCGCGCGAGAAGGCGGGTTATCAGTTTGAAAGAGATGATAATCGCAGGGGCCTATGGGGTACCATGGCCCGGATCGAGACCATCAAGGATCCTCTATACAGAGAGCGCCACAAGCGCAAACGCGCAGACCAAGAGGCCCTGATCAAGGTTGAGACCAAGGCCAAGCCAGAGCCCAAGGCCCCCAAGGCCAAGCCAGAGCCCAAGGCCCCCAAGGCCAAGGCCAAGCCAGAGCCCAAGGCCCCCAAGGCCAAGCCAGAGCCCAAGGCCAAGCCCAAGGCCAAGCCAGAGATTGAGCTGACCAGAGATCAGGGAAAAGCAAGACGCAGGTTTGACGAGAACCATGAGCGTCTCAGGAAGCTAGAGGCTCAGATCCGAGACCAAAAAGACTTCCTCAGCACAGACCGGGCCCCGGCAGTTAGAAAAAAGGAAGAGCAAAGGCTCAAAAGCTTGATCGAGGAAAAGCGCAGCTTAGAGGCCGAGAACAAGAAGATCTCGATTTCCCTTACAAAGCCCGCGCCGGAGCCCGCGCCTATAGTTAGATCAGAGGACGAGCAACGAAACGCGCGAGAGTTCCAAGCGAACGCAGAAGAGATCAAAGGGTTAGACGCTAAGATCAAAGAGGCTGAGGAGCGCATCGCCCGGCGCGGGGTTGGTGCTACTGTGAAACGCGAGGCGAGGAAAGAGATCAAGAATCTAACAGCGATGAGAAGATATATTGTCGCTTCTAATAAAAGGATCCTAGCGGGTGAAAAAAGGAGATCAACCGGCGTCCGTTATGGGGAAGAGCTGGTCCCTTATGTCCCGGTCTCTTGGAAAGAGGCGCAGAGCCCAGAAGCAGCCGCAAAGGCATTGATCCTCTCCGAGTTCTCGGGGGTGTCTGATGACGCGGAGAGGTTCCGGGGGTACCTAGATCAAGCAACTAGCGGCAAGATCTCCCAGGATGAGGCGCTGAGCGTCGTGTTTGAAGAGCTCTCTAAGAAGATCGATATGGGGGAGCTGTACGATAAGATCAGCGAGGTTAAAGGACAGGAGTTTGCAGAGCAGGCCCTCGCCCCTTATCTCGATAAAAAGGCTCTGGTTCGGGTTTATGCGGAGGTTCAACCATTTATCAGAACCTACGCAGACGCGACGATCTCTGAGCTTAAACAACAAGCGAAGGATCTGGAAAAGAGAGAGGCCCAATACAGAGACGAGGATCTGCCTCCTGAGGAAAAGAAGATGCTTTTAGATCACACCCGTAGACTTCGCTTAGAGGTCGCGGTGCAGTTAGGAGAGGCAGGAGTGCGGGAGACGAAAGAGGAGCGGACGCCTAAAACGAGATCGGGGCGCCCCTCTGCTCAATACCAGCTCCCGGGCGGGGGTCGGGTTGAGATTCGACAAGATCAGGACGACAACAGGATCCGGCTCTTCTTCCCGGGTAAACCCAGCGACGAGCAGCGCGCCCGGCTCAAGAAGCGGGGCTTTAGGTGGAGCCCTCGCGCTGGAGCTTGGCAAAGACAGCTCACGGAGAACGCTGTGATCGCTTCGGGCTCTGTGTTGCGCGCGATGGGGGCGGAGTTGGTTAAGGAGGCCCCTTGACCCTCTCCCCTGACCTCCCCCCGATCTGGACCCTCGCGAGGGAGTGGCCCGCGCTCGGGCTCCCTCCCCCTGGTACGTTTCCCAAGCGGTGGATCGAGTACATTCCCAAGCTCCGAAAGGCGCACGGGCGAGATCTACACCCTCGATCGGCTGCACAGGTGGGGCGGATCGTGGAGAAGCTCGATCGGTGGTGGTCGGAGTGTTCTAATCGAGATAGAGAGCTCATTTCAGGGAGCCTTGAGCCGGAGGCGCTGCTCTCTGCTCGGGAGGTTCCGGCGATCCCGGAGCGGTGGGATCCGCGCGCAGAGCTCCCTCCGGCGAGGTGGATCGAGGGCTTTGAGCGCCGGGGCTGGTCCCTGCATCTCTACCAAGCCCGGGCGCTGGAGTTTCTCCGCTCTCGCCCCCGGGCGCTCCTCGCGATGGAGATGGGTCTAGGCAAAACCCTGATCGGGGCGCTCTGGCTCGCGCGGCTCTTCGCAGAGCGGGCGATCTCCCGAGCTGTGATCGTCGCCCCGCTGAGTGCTCATGCGACATGGGCTGATCACCTCCAGCTCACCGCGCTGAGGCCGCGCATTATGAGCGGTTGGACGAGAGAGCGCAGGGCGCGCGGCTGGGATGACCTCCGCACGGGGGCGGCTGATCTGGTCGTGATCTCTCCTCAGGGCGTGAGCAGGACCGCGCGGAGGGTCTTTGATTCTGATCAGGCCCTCGGGGCCCTCTCCGGGGGCGCGCTCTTGATCGATGAGGCGCACAAGATCAAGGGGGAGTCGAGCGCGATCGGGAAAACGATCGAGGTTCTCTCTCAGCGCGCGGGTTTTTGCGTCGGGATGAGCGGGACACCTAAGCCGAACAGGATCGGGGATTTTTATCTAACCCTGAGCCGGATCTGTGGCCCGGGGCTCGGGACGCTTGAAGAGTTTATTACCCGCTACACCTACCCGAGAGAGGATCTCTGGGGCGGCGCCGAATACCTCCCGGGCCCCGTGCGAGGGGATAGGCTCAGGGAGCTCTGGGAGCGGTGCTCTGAGGTGGTGTTCATCCGAACCGGAGCAGACATTGACGCTCAGATCCCTCTCCCTCCCCGCCACGATGAGACCCCGGATGTTGAGCTTGATGATGACCAGCGATTGATCGCCCAGGGGGTCGCCCGGGCCTGTGCTCTGGCGATCGATGCGCCTCAAGAGATTGAGCGCCTCGCGCGATCGAAGCGCCCGATCGATCGGGTGATCGCGGAGGGGGCGAGCGCGGGGGCAAATGCTCCGGGGCTGCGCCTTGAGCAGATAGCGGTCTGCCCTAGCGTTTTCTCGGAGACGTTCAGGCGCGAGCGTCCAGACTACATTTCGCCAAAGATCGGGCTCATGTGCGATCGGTTAGAGGCTCATTTTGAGGCGCAACCGGGATCCGCTGCGCTGCTCTTCTGCGAGTGGATCCGGGGGCTGGAGGCTGTCCAGAGGGCCCTCATCGCGCGGGGGGTCGTGACCGCTGATCGGGTCGCGATATACTCGGGGCAGGTCTCCCAAACCGATCGACGGGCGCTTGTGCGGGCGCTCAATGAGGGGGATCTTGACGTTCTGATCGCTCAACACAAGAGCCTAGAGACAGGCGCAAATCTTCAGGCCCGTTGTAGTTTCGTGGGGCACGTCTCCAGCCCGTGGGCTCCTGATACGCTAGTACAGACAACAGGGCGCGTTTATCGGCAGGGGCAGAGGCGCCCGGTGTATGTGGTCAGGCCCTCGGGGAGCTCGATCGAGCGGGCAAAAAACCAAGCTCTCAGCGCCAAGATCCGCGAGACCGGGCAGCTCCTCGGGGTGGGCATGGAGGCCGATCGGGCTGTCCTCCGCTCCACCTCCCGCGCGGAGGGGCAGAAATGGGCTAAGATTTACGCGCAGAGGCTCAAGGCATACGCCGAGAAGGGGGAGCTATGAAGAAGGGCAGGATCCGGTTAAACGTGCTCGATTTAGGAGCCCCGGGCGAGCTCGCGGAGATCCGGCGCCAGCTCCTCGCGCAAGAGGGAGAGGTTCGGCAGATCTTGACCCCAAATACCTGGGGGACGATCGAGATCCCCACGGGGCGATCGGTCGAGGACGCGATCGGGGCGCTGCGGAAGGGGGCCCGAGGGGGAGAGGTCCGGTTGATCGATGACCTAACGGAGCTCATGGGGAGGGTTGCGCGCGAGCGTTTCGATCGCCTCGCTGATGACCTTGACCAGCTCCTGAGCGGAGACACCCTGAGCAAAGGCTCCGGCTATCCTGAGCACTGGTTTAAGCCCCCGGAGACAGTCGCGCGCGCCGCGCGTCGAGGTCTGGAGCTCCGCAAAAAATACGGGCGCGGGGGCCTCTCTACGCAGGAAGCGGGGAGGCAGGGGATCGGGAGCGGGGTTCAGAGGGCAAGCGACCTCAGCGCCCGAGAACAGATCCGCCCCGAGACGATCAGGCGCATGAGAAATTTCTTCTCGCGCCATGAGCAGCACAGGATGAGCCGGACCAAGAACGGAGAGCCCGGGGCAGGAATGATCGCTTGGCTCCTCTGGGGCGGCGATCCGGGGCGCGCGTGGGCCTCGCGGGTGATCTCACGCATGGAGCGACAAGATCGGCTAAGGTCTAAAAAAGAGGAGGGTTGATCGATGTTCTCAGAGCTTCTTTCTAGTTGGCGCAAAGGCGCGGCGCATAAGTATATCCGGCGCAAGCCGTACTTCGACAAGAAGGGGCGCAAGCGATACCGCTACACCTACCAAGCACAGCGCGGGGGAGGGGTCACAAGCTCTGAGGCTATGGTCGAGGGCTCCGCGTTCCGGCTCACGCACAAGGGCAAGGCCGGGCATTTCCACGTCGAGAGCGTAGACGGGGACAAGCTCAAGATCCGGCACGATGAGAGCGGGGGAGAGCTGGAGCTGACGAAGGCCGAGTTTCAGCGCCTCCTACACATCGAGCACGGCGAGGCTCTAGGCAAGGTCGCAGATCGAGCACAGGCCACGCTCAAGCAGGCCAAAAAGACCGGGACCAAGAAGCAGATCGCCCGAGCTAAAGCCGAGGCCGAGAAGCTGCGGGAGATCGCGGAGCGGGGGAAGGAACCCGAGGCCAAGCCCGAGCCCGAGCCCAAGGCCAAGGCCAAGCCAGAGCCCAAGCCCAAGGCCAAGCCAGAGATTGAGCAGGGAGAGGTCGCTGAAGAAAGAAAGCGCCGTGTTCAACAAGCACGGGAGCAAATTGACAAACTAGAGCGCCAGATACGAGATTATAAAGCTGTTCTGCGAATACACGGCGACTCTATGCACCTAGAATCTAAAAAGGATCATGAACAGAGCCTTAAAAGCTTGATCGAGGAGCAAGACGCTTTACAGGCCGAGATCAAAGAAATTGAAGCGGCCCCTCTTCCTGAGCCCAAGGCTAAGCCAGAGCCCAAGGCCAAGGCCAAGCCAGAGCCCAAGGCCCTCGGGAAGCTCAAGGGGCATGAAGGCAAGAAGGCCCGCTTGATCATGCCCGGGGCGAGCGGGCGCCCACAACGACATAAGATCGTTTATGCGCTGGTCGAGGCCGACTCAGTGATCGCGAGCCATAACCCGGAGACGTTCACTGAGCGGGAGGATTACCCTAAAGGGATCCAAGAGCGGGACTATTACCGGGACAAAACAGAACAGCGTAAGGTCGTTCTGAACGCTCAAAATTTCATCCCAGAGATGCAGGTTTCAACGAACCCCGACGCGGTGAATGGGCCTCCGATCCTTACTCCCTCAGGACACGCGATCGGGGGCAATTCGCGCGCGATGGTTGTTCAACGACTGCACACGCGCGGGGATCTTGAAGATCAGCGGGGCGAATACCTTGATCTTATCAGGGAAGAGGCCGCGAGCTTTGGGCTAGATCCGGCGCAGGTGGACGGGCTTAAAAAGCCCATGCTTGTCAGGGTGCTACAAGATCGATTTGATTCGCCGAACGAGATGAGAAATCTGGTTAGGGTGGCAAATGAGAGCTTTACCGGAGGGATGAGCGCGGAGGTTAAGGCCCGGCGCGCGGGTCTTGCGCTCAGCCCTAAGGCTCTCCGGGTGCTCTCTTCGTCCCTAGAATCACATGGAGGATCACTGGCCTCTTTCCTAACAACTCCCTCAAATAAACTGGGCGATGTTGTCCAAGAGCTCCGCACCGGGGGCATGATCACAGAGCAAAACTTCTCTGAGATGGTGAAAGACACAGAGCGCGGTCAGGCGTTAACTCAGCAAGGGGTTGCTGCGGTTGAGGCTGCGATCTCTGGGCGCCTCGTTCCTGATCTTGGGGTACTTTCTAATCTGCCGGAGGGGTTCAAGAGCAAGAAGCTCCCTCAGGTGGCTCTGGAGCTCGCAAAAGAGGGCAAGATCGATCAGTTCCAAGAGCCGATCACTAATGCTCTCAAGGCCTATACTGCGATGGTTCAACAAGAGGGGGCTTTTGAAGGGCTCGCGCCCCGTGTAAAGGTTTCCCTTGTCAACACACGCCTACAACAAAAGAGCCTTCTCGGAGAAGATGAGCAGATGAGCGCGGTTAAGGGGGATCCTCTTACCCGTGAATGGTTAAACCTGTTTATCTCAATGACCGGGCCCCGGGTCGCTCAGCGCAAGGTGCGGGCAGTGCTCAAGGGTCTTGAGGGAGAATCAGGCCTCTTCCCCGTTCCCCCTAAAGAGCCCCTTGATGCTGTCCGTGATGCAACGGGCGGGATCTCGGTCAACGCTTCCTAATGCTCTTCTCCGACCTATCCCCCAAAGCGGCGAGCGTGATCGATGATCATTTTGCTGCGCTGTCTATCGAGCTCCTCGGGCTAGAAGCTGCGGGCGTCTCGCGAGAGTACGCGGAGCGGTTGATCGATGAGGGGATCTTGAGGGCCGACGCTCTGAGCGGGCTGGTTGTGGGCCGGGTCGAGGGTGAGCCGGTAAACCCGATCCTCATGATCCGGCTCATCGGGCAGCAGTACGCGGAAGCAGGAGGAGCAGAGCGCGAAGAGCTGCGCCGGGCCACTGTCAGGGAATGGTCGAAGCGGCTTCAGATACCTGAGGGGCCTCGCCCTTATCAGGTGCAAGCGGATCGGCCCACCGAGCCCACGCCGGGAGCGGTTCCCCCGATCGGTCCCTCTTGGCTCGGGGACGGGGATCGGGCTGCGGTCGTGGGGGCGTATCAGAGCGCGGGGAGCCTGATCCGGGGGCTGGGGTCGATGACCCAGGGAGACCTCGACCGGGTGATCTGGGAGGAATGGAGCGGGGAGAGGCTCGACTACACACCGGATCCCGATCTGCGAGAGGAGCGACTTGAGGTCATTCGCGAAGAGCTCGCAACTGCGACGATCGATCGGGCCCCCCGAGCGGAGGTCGCGCGGAGGATGAGGGACCGGCTCGGAGATCTCGCGAGGAATTGGGATCGGATCGCTGAGACCGAGCTCCAAGCGGCGCATATGGACGCGCAGCTTTATGAGGCGATGATCCTTGAGGGGGAGGGGGCCCGGGTCGCGAAGATCCCGGATTCTGGGGCCTGTGGCGATTGTCGCGAGGCGTACCTAGAGCCGGAAGGTGAGCCCCGGATCTTTGCTGTCTCTGAGCTACTGTCCAACGGAACAAACGCAGGTAGAAAGCGGAGAAACTGGCTACCGGTCGCTGGTCCAATGCACCCCCGCTGTCGCTGCGATATGATCACAGTGCCCGAAAATATGCGGGTGGATCGTTCCGGTAGGCTCCGGGGGGTGCGCGATGATGAGGATCGGGGCAGCTTGGACGCTGATCAAGGCGGAGACTGAGCAGGACGGGATCGCGAAGATCGGGGGCGTGATCTCGACCGAGGCGCGTGATCTTCAGGGAGAGATTGTTCTTCAGGACGGGCTCGATTTCTCTGAGTTTGAACGCTCGGGGTACTTCAATTACGAGCACCGCCCCGGGATCGAGAACCTGCTAGGCTACCCAACGCGCGTGATCCGCAAAGGGGATCAAACGATCGTCGAGGGTGTCCTGATGCTCGATCGTCCCAAGGCGCGCGAGGTCTACGACACCGCGCGGGCGATGTCCAAGAGCCGGGGGCTCCGATCGCTCGGTTTTAGCGTCGAGGGCCACGTCGCTGAGCGCGATGAGCAGGATCCAAAGATCGTCAAAAAGGCGATCGTGCGCCACTGCGCGATCACCTCATCCCCGATCAATCCTCAAACCTCGATGGAGCTCCGCAAGAGCTTCGATCAGCTAGAGGCCCTCTACAAGGGAGCGATCGGCTACCAGACCCCGGCGCACGGGGGCGGGGCACTGGCTCCCCTGGTACCTCAGCAGCTCGACCCTGGGATCTCTAACGCGGGGCCGCGGGTGCTTGATCGGCGCCTAGCAGACACCATCCGGGCGCTCTCAACCAATTTCCCCGCGCTCCCCGTCTCGGATCTCCTCCGTGCGGCGCGCGAAATTATAGGAGATCAGAAATGATCAGAGATGAGCTTATTGAGCTGCTCCGCGAAGCGGGCGCAGACACCGAGCGCGCGGAGCGGCTGGCAGATCAGCGGCTCCGTGATGATTCATTTAACAGCGAGCTGAGCAAGAGCTTTGAGGCGATCCAAGAGGCGCAGGACGCCCAAGAGCGGATCGAGGCCGAGCACGCCGATCGGTTGGTCAAGGCTCACGCCGAGGGCCAGCAGGAGCTCGCGGAGCTCTTCGCCCCTGCTCTCGATCAGTTTCTCGCGGAGCAGCGGGCGCAGAATCAGGCGCAGGCGACCGCACTGGGCGCGATGGTCAGCCTGATCAAGAGCCAGCAGGAGGAGCTCAAGGGCCTCCGATCTAGCCTCGACGCGCAGCGCACCGAGAGCGCAGAGGCACCCCGATCTAAGGCGATCGATTACATCCCCGCGCCCGGGGAGCAGATGGCTAAGGGCGACGCCCGGGCCGATCTTTATGCACAGCTTGAGGAGCTGATCAAGAGCTCCCCGGACTCCGCCCCCTCCGCAGTCGAGGCGATCTCGATGCTGGAGAGCGGAGCAGATCCACAGACCGCGCGCGCTCGCGCTGGCCTCGTCTAAGGAGAAAGATCAATGTTTAACGCTACCAGCAGCCAAGAGATCGCGCGCGTTCTGGGGTCGCTCCAGAAGGGCGAGGTCGGCTATCAGACGCCCCTTGTTCCTCAGGGCGGGAGCCAGATCGCGAGCAACCTGAGCCCGCTCATTCCGCAGCAGCTCGCTCAGACCCTCTCCAGCGCGACGAGCTCAATGGGAGATCTTCGCCTCTGGCCTATGCTCTCCAAGGTCGCGGCGCTGAATACGATCGTTGAATATAACCGCGTTCTGAATCACGGCGCCTCAATGAACCCCTTCATTTCCGAGGGTGGGATCAGCGCGCTCAACCGGGGCCGATATGAGAAGGTCGCGGTCAAGATCCGCTATATGGCAGAGCGCCGGAGCGTCACCGATGTCGCCTCTATGGTCACTCTCGCCGGGCCTGATCAGAACGCGCTCGCTGAGGAGACTCGGCGCGGGACTGAGAACATTCTCCGCCAGCTTGAGGAGAACCTTTTTCACGCCGACAACACGATCAACGATCTCGCGTTCGACGGCCTGATCAAGCAGGTCCGGGACGGGGGCAACGTCGCGGATCTTGAGGGCAAGGCGCTCACGCCGCTGTATCTTCAAGAGGTCATGGGCGCGCTCTATGGGGCTCCGTTCTACGGGCAGGCGTCTCATATCCTGGTCTCTCCCCGTGTCCTTGGCGATCTGATCCAGCAGAGTGTTCTTCACGGGCGCCACGATCAGATCAGCGCACAGGGGACGCTCACTTACGGGCGCTCAGACCTCGCGATCTCTGGTCCTTATGGCCCGATCCCGGTCGTCGCTTGTCCGTTCCTTGAGCGGATCGATCGCGTCCGTCCGGGCAACGCAGCGGTCTATAGCGGAGCGGTCAATACCCCGACCCTCGCAGAGGCAGCGGGCGCCGTCGCAGTGGGCGAGACCTCCAAGTTTGGCGCGAACGACGCAGGCAACTATTTCTATAGCGTCGTGGGTATCGGGCCCGATGGTCAGAGCGCCCCGGTTGATTCCGGCGCGGCTGTCGTTGTGGCTCAGGGTCAGAAGGTCACGCTCACGCTTGGAGACGCTGCGGGGCAGATCAGTTATTTCAAGATCTACCGCAGCGCAAAGGACGCGGCGAACGCGAACGGGGCGCTCTTGATCGGTGAGGCGAAGCGCACTGGCGCGAACACCACGTTTACCGATTTCAACGCGCGCACCCCCGGCGCGTCGGACGCGATCTTGGTCAACACCTCGCCCGATCATCTCTGCTGGTACCAGCTCAGCAGCCTGATCCGGCGCCCGCTCGCGCAGACTGACACCTCCATGCCGTTCCTGCTCATGCTCTTTGGGGCCCTCGCGGTCAAGCTCCCGAGCAAGATGCACCTGATCGAGAACATCGGCACCCGGGACACGTCCGCCGTAGGCGGCAGCCTCACCCTCCTTAACCCCTAAGCCTAGAGCATAGGAGCTCAGATCATGCGATACCGGAAACAAACCCAAATCAAAGCCGCTCGGGTGCTGTCGCGCGTGGTGCCCGTGGTTGATGGGGTGATCGATGTGTCTGATCTGAGCGAGGAGGAACGCGCACAGCTCGCGGGCGCAGGTTGGGAGCTCATCGTTGAGCCCTCCCCAGAACCTGCCCCCGAGCCTGCTCCTGAGCCCGTTAAGCGGCGCAGGGGCCGACCTAAGAAAAAGGCCGATTAAATGGCGACCTTTCAAGAGCGGGGATATGGGCCGGACTGGCTCAAGAGCACCTACCTCCTCGGCGTTGATCTAACGCTCGACGACGGGAGCCCCTACCCCGATCTGATCTTCAACACTGCGATCGAGCAGTCGGCGCGCGCTGTGGCTGATGAGCTGGGGCTGATCTTTGAGCCTCAGATCTTCCGCGAGCGCCACGACAAGGACCCCGGACAGGCTCCGAGCTGGTGGCCTCTCCGCTCCAGGTATCGCCCGATCGTGGACGTGCAGGAGGTAAATCTTCTCTACGGGAACAGCACGACGCGCGCGGAGCTGCCCCCAGAATGGGCGCTTGTTCCTGAGCCTATGGCGGGACAGATTCACCTAGTACCGACCGCAGAAGGCGCGAGCTCTTACCTGATCATCGGGGGCCAGCCCGTCCTCGTCGGGGATCTGGCTCATTCTTCCTACGTCCCGGGCTATTTTGAGATCGTTTACCGGGCAGGATTCCCCCTCTACTCGGGCACGATCACGATCCCAGCGGGCCAGCTCTCGGGCTCGGCGCCACTGGGCCGGGATTTTCTGGACGTGTACGACGTTGAGCTCACCGCGCCCGCAGGGGTCACAGCAAAGATCGCTGAGAAGGGGTACAACTCGATCAGCGTCTCGATCGATGCGGCTCAGGGGGCTGACACCTCGATCGAGTGGAAGATCGACAGCCTCCCTCGGGACATCGTGCGCGCGGTCGCTCTCCGGGGCTCTGCGCTGGTTCTCGACGTGGCGGGGGATCTCATCGCAGGCGCGGGGATCGCCTCGTTGAGCGTGAGCATGGACGGGCTGAGCCAGAACCTTAACACGACCTCTAGCGCGACAAATTCGGGCTACGGGGCGCGGGTGCTCCAGTTTCAGAAAGAGTATAAAGAGTTGATCGCCACGCTCCGCGCCACCTATCGCCCGATCCAGGTTGCAGCCCTATGAGCGCGATCCCTCTCCCCTCCCGGGTTCCCCCAAAACTAACGCCCCGGGCTGATTTCCGCCCCGAGGAGTTTAGGAAGCGGATCCTCTCGCACGGGGCGAGGGTCTACTGGGAGCAGGCGATAGATTGCCCCTGCGCTCGACCTGCGGAGGAATATGGATTCTCATCATCTCTCGGCGCCGGATCCCTACCGGCGAACGCTCGCGCGCGGGCTGATTGTCTTGCTTGTGCTGGGCGCGGCTATGCGTATCATTCCGGTCAAGAAATCATCGCTCTCATCACAGGCGCCCGGGCTGAGGACAAGCGTTTTTCAGAGTACGGGGGCGCGCTCTCCTCGGGGCAGATAGGGGTCACTCTCCTCCCTGAGCATCTTCCCCGGCTCGGGGACCGTTTCACGTTGATCCAGTCAGAGATGCTCTTCTCCGAGACACTGACGCGAGGATCAGGGGCGACGGATTCGCCCAGGTATCAGATCAAGATCAGAGCGCACGACCTCGCAGCGGGGCCTCAGAGTTTCGGGGTCCGTTATCTGCTCCTTGCTGACGCTCAGGGAGAGGTGGACCCGAGCGAGACCAGAGCCGAGGGGGTAGATTTCACGATCGGCGCAGGGGGAGAGATCGACTGGTCAGGAGCTCCAGCGGGGCGCGCTCCTGCTCAGGGCTCTCGGTACTCTGTGACCTATTACGCGAGCCCCCGATATATGATCGTGAACCACCCCCACGCGGTGAGGGACTCTCAGGCCGTTCGGAAGAGCCCGAGCCAGTATGAGATCGAGCTCCCGATCTATGCAGAGGCCCGGCTAGAGTTCCTCGGGGGGGCCTGATCTGATGATCCAGACCGGCCTAGATCCAAAATCGCGCGAGGCGCGGGCGCACCGGATCGCGAGAGCCCTGAGCGCGGCATGGAAAGCGGAGGCGCGAGAGTACGGGCTCAAGAGCACTCTCCCCGAGTACCTGAGCGCAATCGTGATCAAGAGTGTCTCCGCAGATCTTGTCGTTGTCGCACTGGCGCCGAGCACGATCGCCCATATCATTGAGCACGGGTGGGGCCCGGTTGATTTGCGGCATTTTCTCCTGAGCGAGGCTCACAGAAAGCCCGGGAGCTCGCGGATCAGATACGACAAACAGGGGCGCCCCTACCGATCGATCATGTTTAGGCGCAAGGTCGCAGAGATCCGGCGCCACGGGTTCAAGGGCGCATATTCAGAGGCTAAACAACTCAGCGCCACGACCTCAGATCAGTACTCGGGGCGCCTGATTTACGGCTCCTCGATGCCCTCAGGTCGCGCTCGTCATCTGGTTAATCAGAGCGGGGTTGTAAATGTCTCCGATTTCCTCGCAGGGATGAGGCGCCTTGAAGGGGTTTACTCGTCAGCGGCTGCGGGGAATCAGGGCACCCGATCAACGTATGCAGTTTGGAGAACAGCGAGCTGGAAGCGCCCGGAGGCGTGGCAATACCCAAGGCGCGAGCCCGCGAACCTAGCGCACCGGGTCGCGGCGCAGGTTGATCAGATCATCGAGGGGGCCGGGATATGATGCACCGACACCTAATCACCGCGATCGGCTCCGGTCTGGATCACTACAAGGGAGACCAGGGGGCCTTTTCTGCTCTGCTCGGGATCCCCTCCCTCGGCGCTGACCTTGCTCAGGATATGTTTAATCGGCTCAACAGCTCCCCCCCAGCCCTGCGCTCTTATGGCGAAGCAGGAACGGCTCAGCTTCCTGTGATCGTCGTGCGCCTGCTCTCTCGTTCTGTGGAGCAGCGCCCCCTCGGTCCTACAGCAGGAGGCGAA
>Ga0222718_10000826_pt1 | contig 31818 bp, 52 predicted proteins | sample C33_27DmetaG_FD_165045 | JGI IMG/M metagenome (GOLD analysis project Ga0222718, IMG submission 165045) | Estuarine water microbial communities from San Francisco Bay, California, United States - C33_27D | ecosystem: Environmental > Aquatic > Marine > Unclassified | place: USA: California...
AGCAAGGGAACTTTAGTGTGAGTGGTAGTACGATTACCTTTGATACCACAGTATCTGGTAGTGATACTTGTGATTGGATATTACATTATGGTACAGGGTTAATTACGACTGTGGCAGACGGAGCGATTACAGAAGCGAAGTTAGGTAATGGTGCTGTAACCAATGCTAAATTAGCTAACAGTTCAATAACATTAAATGGTAGTGCAGTATCACTAGGTGGTAGTGCTACGATTGGTGGTGGAAAGATTGGTCAAGTGGTAAGTATAAATTTAAGTAGCACAGTTTCAATTTCTAGTTCTTCAACTTCTAGTTTTTTTGATATATCTGGACTAAGCGTAAACATAACTCCAACATCAACATCAAGTAAAATTTATATTTCGTATATATGTAATATAGCAGTAGGTGATGGTTCAAAACATATAAGATTGATGAGAGATTCTACTGCAATTAATATTGGTGATGCTGGTGGAGCAAATCAAATCCGTTCAAGTTCAACTGATAGACCAACATCTGGTAATTATGATTTAAATATAGCACCAATAGCAGGAAATTTTTTAGATAGTCCTAATACAACTTCAACAGTTACATATAAATTACAAGCTACACTAGGTTCAAGCTATAGTAGTACAATTTATATAAATAGAACTGTATCAGACAATAATAATGATTTTTACCCAAGAACATCATCAAACATAACTGTAATGGAGGTACTAGCATAATGGCTATCATTCGTCTTAACAATCAATCAATTAGTTCTGTTACTGCTTTGCCTAGTGGTGTTGGTGGTAAGGTTTTACAAGTAGTTTCTGTAAATGGTAGAAATTCAGATTTTTCAACTACTAGTACATCTTTGGTTGAAGTAACTGACAGTGGTATCACAATTACACCAACAAGCACATCATCAAGAATTATGGTTACTTGGCAAATTAGTACACATATACTAGGTAGCACAGGTTCACCTAGTCATGCACTTCATGCTTATAGAGGAACAACAGATTTAGGAAACATTCATGCTAGTAGAAGTTATGCGGGTTCAGGTACTCACTATTACGACAAAACTACTCATTGTAGTATAATTGACCACCCTAATTCTACATCAGCTATAACATATAAACTATATGCAAAAACCGTGAGTGGTGGTACTTGGAACGCACACAGAACTTGGATTAGTGATGCCAATGGAGAACCAAGAATGAGAATAGTAGCCATGGAAATTGAATCATCAACTCAATGGTCAAGTTAAAATTTAAAAGGAGAAAACAATGACAGACATAGCAACAGCAATACAATCTCTCAACAAAAAGGGTGGCAATAGCCATGAGTTTGTTTGTAGAGGTGAGCCAACTAACGAAGCAGAATATAACAGTAATGTTGATTATGTTTCTGGTTCAGATGCTAATGGTACTGCTATCTTCTCTGATACGAAACCTTATACATGGTCTGAAGTCAGTGCTGAGAAAGCATTACTCCAAACTGAGTATGACAATAATCAGTATCAAAGAGATAGAGCCAGTGCTTATCCGTCAATCCAAGACCAGTTAGATATGCAATACTGGGATAGTGTCAATGGCACAACAACTTGGAGTGATAAGATAGCTGAAGTAAAAACAACATATCCTAAAGGTTAATGAACATAGATAGTAAAACCATAGGCATCATCATGGCGATAGCAGTGCAATCGGTATCGCTTGTATGGTTTATCTCTAAGATGGATAGCAGAATAGCTAACAATGAAAGAGATATGCAACGCATTATGGATATGCACAAAGACTACGATAAGATGCGAAAACAGCTAGATAGAATATCTTGGTTATTAGACCAAGACGCTCTATCAAAATAAGGAGGTAATATGAGTACACTACAGGAAGTAGAAAAAGAATTAAAAAGAGTAAAAAAAGAACTCAAGAAAGAAAGAGAAGATCACGCTTTCACTAAAGAAAGATTGACTGGATCTTATGATAGAAATTTTTCTTTAAGAACTGGATTAATTAATTTATCCATTGATGAAATTATTGCTTTAAAAGAAAAGCATAAACAGTTACAAACTGAAATGTAGTCATGCCAAACTTAACCAAATTAACAACTGCTCAAAAGATCGAGGTGTTAATTACCCAGGTTAATGTGATGCAAGAAAAAATAAATCAAATCTCTGATACAATGGATAAGCAATCAAAGGATATTGCGGATCTCAATAAACGTATGAACATGGGAGCGGGTGGTATTAAAGCCATCGCTATTTTTGGTGGTATTGTTATTGCAGTTATCACTCTTGTAGCTAAGTTTTTTAACTTAAAATAATTAAATAAATCGGTATGCTTTTCCTGTGGATAAGCGAATATTAAAAGGCTTTCAATCCGAGATGGCTGCCGAGCTTTGGCTCACTCAACAAGGCTATATTGTCTATGCCAAAAAAGCTGTTCAATCCCCTATTGATTTCTGCTGTTATGATCCAGAAACCAAACAGGTTTTATTGATTGATGTTAAATCCTCCAGCTATCGTAGATCTGGACAAAGAGTTAATTCTAAAAACAATTACATTTACCGATCACCCTCGCCTTTACAAAAAGAATTAGGTGTGAGATTATTGTACGTTTCGGATGAAGGGGAATGTACCCTGGACTCCCCAATTAAAAAGGAATAATAAATGCTAAGTAAAATATTAGGCGGATCTTTAGTAGACTCTGTTGGTAAAATCATTGACTCCGTTCATGTATCAGAAGAAGAAAAAGGAAAAATTAAAATACGATTACAGGAATTAGAAAATGAAATTAACAGCAAACAAATGGATATTAATTTAGCCGATGCTCAATCTACAGCTACCGATATTTCAGGTATCTTGCAGCGTTCCTGGCGACCTCTCATTGGATTTAGTGCAGCACTATCCATATTTTGGGAATTTGTTCTTAAAAATTTTATCGTGTTCTTTTTAGCAGTCTTTGAAATTGAAACCCTTCCTCTGCCAAGCATGAATATGGAACAACTCATGCCATTAGTCATGGCTCTTTTAGGTATGGCTGGTCTGAGAACTTTTGAAAAATCTAAAAAAATTACAAAGTAATCATGGCTAAAAAACAACAAACAAGTAATATCATTGTTCATGTCGTTAAAAAGACTACAATAGGTGATGGTAGAATTAGTTATTCTACTATGAATAAACATAAACGTAGAAACTTTAAACCATACAATAGACAAGGGAGATAAAATGGAAAAATATGCAGAAAAAGCTATTGAGAAAATGGATCAATGGATAGCCTGGTTTAACAAAGCTACTCCATTAAAGAAATTTATTTTTTTTGTGGCTGTCATCATTGGTATCAGCATTCTAACTAAAATATTTTAATGCACTGGTACGACTGGATTAGAAAAGACAGAGAAGAACAAGAAAAATATAAAAAAAAATCTCAATTAAAAATCTGTCCAGATTGTAAGAAGTACCCATGCCTGGGTGATAAATACCTGGATGTTTGGTATTGTATTGACTGTGGTGCGATCCGTAAAAAAGAAAAAGAAGATAAAAAATAGACCAGTCTATAAAGTCTATAAGACTTATTACAAGACAGGAGAATTTTATATTGGAGTTAGCAGCAAGACAGGAGCTGCGTTTGATAATTATTGGGGATCAAATACCACTGAAAAAGTTCCGAGCCATAAAGAAATAATTTATATTACTCACAACAAAGCAGATGCTAAACTAACGGAGCTACTCTATCAGCTCCAAAACTTTTACCAGGATGATTGTTTAAACAAAATGTTAAACATTCGACTCCGCAGAGATCATATTAAAAAGATACCTAAGTTTAATATTAAAATAACCGAATAAGATTATACCAGAGAGTCTGAAAACACCCCCTGAAAACGTCTTAAAATGGATTTTTAGGGGTTAATTTGTAGGTTAAAACACCGAAAACACTCATATTCTGGTTTCTCCTCACCATAATGATTAACTCGGATTAAATTTATTTCCAACCATTTGCGACTACAGACCTGGCAAGGATGCAGCTCCAGGCTGTATTCAAACTTTTTTCCTCTAACTTGATATTGATTTTTTCTTTTCACAATAGATAACAAAATCTTCAATATTATTTTCTTGCATAATTGTTAAGACATCCTTGGATGCTTCCTGACATTCCCTGGCTGTTTTAAAATTTGCATTTAAATAGGAACAAGTTCCATCTATGCACATTGTTATCCATAAAATAAATTTTACCATTCAACATCCAGACTACAACTTTTACACCCAGTTTGTAAACTTCTTAACCAGGATAGCCACAGCTCTGGCTCTGCTACTCTGTATGTCTTTGAAACTTGTGGACTCACTCGTCTAATTCTAAACTGTGTAATCTCATTGTTATCAACTGTATATAAAACAACAAAACCAGGGAGCTGCATTTTATCAGCAATCTTTTTCACTAAGGTATAGGCTTTGTCTTGACCTTTATCCATCGCTACTTCGATTATAGCTAGGGGTTCATAACAAACCTTGCAACACTCTACAGAGTCTACATCAATCATAGCAATCCCTTCAAACTTACGATGCCATTCAGAGTAATGATCTCCTCTATTAAAGTAATTCCATCTAGCCATCTAATTCATCTTTATAGTCATTTAGATATTGCATTAATTTATTATTGTACCAATCAGCTTTTCCAGCATCCATTAGCTTAGCTTCTACTGTTCCTCCATGTTTACTACCTAATCTCATTGTGTATTTCATAATTTGACCTCTTAAAAATCCAACAACTTCAATCGGTGTTAATTGACTAACAATAGCATCAAAGGTTTCTATTAATTTATCTTTGTAGTGATCGGGGTTTATTTGTTCTGGCATTTTTCCTCCACTGAATTTTTATTAGAGAAGTAACCAGGGTGAAGAACATAACGCTCTAAATAACGTCTGTTCTTCCTCCTGGCTCTTTCTTCTTTGTTTAAGATCTCACCTCTTGTGTAGTATTGGTCTAGAGTTCTTTGATCTTTCATTATTAAAAGGGAGCGTCATCCGTTCCTGTATTACCTTCAGCATTGTTAGAGCTGCCGCCTGTAAATGGCTGCCATTCTTCCACTGCTAAAGACACTGTGGGATATCCCGTATTCTTTGTTGTTCCTTGCCACAAAGTTAGTTTGTATGGCTGACCAGCTTTTAAAACAATATCTTCTTGAGGTGTAAAACCTTCCTTGTGAGAAGATGCCAGGGGTTTCTTCCCCCAGGATGTCATTGATCCTTTAAGATCATCTCCTGGGAACATATTTAAATATTTTTTACTCATGTAAATGTTTTCCTTTCTTGAGTTCATTCATTTCTTTTTGTTTGTTGTTATAAATAGATCTCGCTTTGTTTTTATCTTCTTCATTTAAACCATTGATCCAGTCTTTAAACTGAGATGCTGTTTGAGTTAAATGTCCGATATGTTTGGCTTGATCTATCGCAGCAGTAAATTCTGTAAACTTATCCGCTGTTGTGCCAGAGCTATTAATCGTCTGGCTTTTAGCTTCCGCTATTTGTATCTCATCATAAGATGCAAACTCCTGTCCGCTAAAACCTAAATTGGCAAGGCTACGACCAATCGCACTGGTTTCGCACACCTCCCAAAAACTTGTTAAATTAACGGGTGCTGATCCTTCTCGGAACTCCTCCGCTATGCCTGTTGAAACAGTTTTTCCATCAATGCTAATAGAGCATTTCATGACGACTACTTCTGTTTCCAGGTTTTTTACTTTGACTTTGTCATTCTTGACAACATCAACAGTAATAGCAGCATCAGGGAAATACATTCTAAAGGCTTTCAGTCTTTGATTAACTGTTCCGTATTTCTTTCCGCCTCTGACTGTCATCGCATTCTTTTGAAAATCTTTTTCATAGACTGCGATAGCTGCTTTTAATTTATCTTGTACGTTCATTCGCTTCCTTTCTTCTGTTAATTTCTTTTTGTGCAACAATCATTAAATCATAAGGATCACGATCCTGTTTTATGTCATTAGCTTTCCAACTAATACACTGAATGTTTTCGATTGTATGTGGTTTTGAATTATCTAAACGATCAAAAGAAATAACCATCTTATCGTTTGGAATAAATGTCATTGGCTGATTAAAGTAAGAACAAATAAATTGACCAGTCCTGACATCTAAAGTTTTATAAAGTTTCTCTCTTAATTCAGCAACCCCTGGAATAGATTTAGCAGTTTCAGCACCAAAAGTTCTTATATCAAACTTTTTCATATCTCTTTTTCTTTGTCTTAAAATATTTTTTTCATTCATTTTATATTTTAAAGATGCTTTTTTATTTCTGTCATCAATTCTAGTACACTCCAGGCATCGTCTATTTCTAACTACTCTTTCTGTCAAATGACCATGTTTACATCTAACTCCAGTGTAATATCTTTTTAATTTACGATACCTAGCTTCCTCTAAAGTTATAATTTTCATGATAGATTTGTTCCTAATTTAATATGAAACCATACCCATTTCATGTTTTGTTTTTCTCTGAGTCTTAATCGACATCGACATTGATGAATTAATTCTCTTTCTTTTCTTTTTCTTCTATCCATTTTTACTAAAGGATAAATTTTGTATTCATCCTCTATTTGTAATGAGTTTAAAAATGGTTTAAGGGGAATAATATTAGCGACCATAAAAGTTTTTTACCTCCTGTAATTCTTCCTCTGTATATCCGTAATAGTTAATGTTTGTAAAATCTGGCTGTATAAAATTTTTAGCTATGTATTCCGCATCATCCGATAGCTTAACCAGGTTTTGCCTTGTAAGAGCTGTACGATAATAATCTTTCATACAGCTCTCACCGACTTCAGCACTTAATGCGGAGGACTGATCTGTGCTGAAAACTTTATATTCATAGGGTGTTGCATAAATTAAATAGCCAGGCTTTTTGGTAGCAGCTCGGTAAAAAGATACCTGGTCAATGTGTGCCTTCTCAGGTTCTTGAGGAATAGCTACCTTGCCATAATTGTAAGTGCCATCTTTTCTGGGTTTGCCGCCTCGTCTTTGCCATTTAGTTTTTGCTTCTATAAAAAACTCATCTGTTTCCATGTCTGTTCTTCCAGTCCAGGGTATTTCAATTCCATCCATCCAGTAATTAACATATCGTTCACTGTTGATGGTTTTATATCTTTTAATTTCTAAATCTTTTAAGGCTTCAATATAATTTTTAACTGTTGCGGGGATCGCTTCCAGGTTCACCTCAAACTGTTTCATTTCTTTTTCATCATCTAAAAAATTTCCTTTTCTTTTTAGATAATCTTTGACCGCCAGGTCTACAGACTCATCAATGGATTTATCAAAGAGTGCAAAATTATCCCATCCAATTTGTGCTGATACTCCCGCTAACATTTTTGCATTAGGTTTCTTTTTTCTTCTCCACTCCTGGTCTTTGTAAACATATTCAAACCACCATCCGCAAAGCGGTTTATTTTTTTGAGTGGGTGATAAATGATTTAGACCATGTTTAAGCCAGTAGTCCGCTACGAATTTTATGTCATCCATTTAGTATACTTCCTTTTTGATTTTAACTTTATTTTTGTCAGCGAAATTTATAAAAAGGCTAGATTTATTTTCACCAATATAAATTTTATAATCAAAACTATATGGATCTAAATAATCTATATCTTCTTCACCTATAAAACGAAAATCAATAATAGTATCTTCGCTATATTTTTTTAATTTTTGTAATAATTGTCCGACTGTTAATCTTGGTTTCATTTTTTTTCTCCGCTTTTATTCTAAGATATTAGCTATTGCTGCTATCATGTCAAATTAATCTTTATTTAATTCAGCTTCTAAAAGTATAGCCTTTTCTTCGTTTTCTATTTCTAATTGTATTTCTTTGCTGCTATACCCCTGTTTTTTTAATAGTTTTGTTAAATTTTCTTTTTCTTCTTTTGTCATTTTACCCCCTTAAATGTTTTATAAATCCTGTTGCGTCTATTGCTTCTTTACCTTCTTGTTCGCTAAAAACATTTCCCCGCTTGTGTTTGGCTGCTCTGTCATGTGCTGCACTCTTAAAAATATTTCCTTCTTTGTCTACAAAAGCAATTGCATTTAATAGACCGCCAAAGGTGGGAGCAACCTCCCCCACCTTCAGATATTTTCTGCCAATCTCATAACTGATATGATGCGATTGTCCAAAAGTTAGATTTCTCCTTTTTTGGATTTCCTGGCAGAACTTCTCAGTCTTTTTTTTAATGTGATTGTGTTCATAAAAATAATCCGCTTTGACCTGGCTCATTTCTTCCCCCTCTCTTTCCATTTCTCAAAAATTTGTTCGCCTGTGCTGTCGTCAATATAATAAACAACTCCATTTATAGTGATATAAACGCATTTTTCTCCTCTAACTTCTATTTTCATTTTGCCTCCTGTAAATTAAATTAACAATGAAAATTAGTATTTCCCATTTTTCATCATCAGTGAAAGTATTTAAATCAAGTTTTTTAGATACATCGTAAACATTAGCATCCTTGTAATAAAATGAAGCGTCAATTTCCAATGCACTAAATGATAATTCTAAATTAATAACTTCGCTTTTTGTCATTAACTTGGTTAGTTTTTCCTCACTAGCAGCTTTTTTTAAATGCTCGTGAAAATAGTTCCTGGCTTGTTGTTTCATTTTTCCTCCTCTGTTGTTTCAATGTAATCATTAAAATCATAATGATCGTAATGTTTGTTATGTCCTTCACCATCTCTGGCTTTTTCTTGTGCTTCATCTTCATTATTTGCTTCAACAAAAAATGTTTGTTGAACATCGTAAGACAATACAACTTTAAATTTTTTCATTTATCCTCCTATCTGAAAATTTCTTTAATGAAATATAAAAGAAATGCAAATGCACCAAAATGAACAACCAGGGTTAAAAAATCGTTTAACATTTTTAAAATTCCCCCTGTATTTCTATTGCTGTTTTTCGGTTAGGATCATTCAACCAGGCTTCAATTTTTTCTGGTGTGTCCATGTGCAATTCTTCTGGCACATCCTCATGATAAACGAGCATATCCCAATAGTATAAACGACCATACTCCTGGTCTGTTCTGTCGTAATGCAGCAATCCTTTTTTATTTAAAGAACCAAACAAACCAACCAGGGTGGGTAAATTCCATCCCCCTTTTTTTGTATAAATTGCTGCTTCGACATCATCAAAATAAATTTCGTTAGTTTGACCAGTCATAGAAATGGCACAATCTAAAAAGTCTTTTTCTTGCTTTGTGAGATTAGTCATTGTTTGACTCCTCCTTTTCTAAATTATTGAGATACTCCTGGACTATTCTTTCACCAATAATGTAAGCATACATATTGACGACTTTTTCAGGCTCTGATAAATCAGTATTACATTCACCGAAATTGTCTTGCTCGTATTCCTTGACAATTTGAGTTATATCCCATCGGTAATAACCCATAAAATCTTCCGCTTGGCGTCTACCAATGATAAAATAATCCTGATTAAATGCGTAATGATGTAAATCATCTTTCCAGGTGTTGGGATGATTTTCTTTTAAGAAATCTAAATTTTCATTTAGATAATTATCAAAGTGATCTTTGATTTCTTGGTATTTGTAGCTGTTCATAATAACCTCCGCAGTTATATATTTAATTAATATATTAATAGCAAAATTTGCTATATAGTCAATTGTGCATTATTGTCGCACCAAAAAAAAATACAAAATAATTTGCTTTTTTAAAATAAAAATAGAGATTATTGCTATGAAATTAGAACAATACAGAACAAAAAATAATTATACATTTGGAAAACTCGCTGAAATATTAGGTTTTTCAGATCATTCAAACGCAGCTCGACTCGTTCAGCGATGGTGTCAGGGGTTCACCCCATCATCAAAAAACATAAAAAAAATAGTAGAAGCAACAGGAGGAAAAGTAAAAGTAAATGATTTCTTCTAAAATTAACCCTGATCTTTTAATTTTTAATTGGAAAGATCCCCAGGAAGATGAAACGGGATGGAAAGAATTAAAGGATAGTTTTATCGGCTTGGCGGATTGTTTGTCGGTGGGATGGGTAATTGAAGAAACAGAAAATTTTTATGTTTTAGCAGCTGATTTAATCGTAGAAAACGGACAGATCACAGACACTGGAAGGCGTCAAAGTATCTATAAATCAAGGCTGAATATATTCAAAAGGATTAATTTTAATATATATGATCGAAAAATGGAAGCTATTAAAAAAGGTAAACGCAGACCAAAAGCTGAATGATGCTGCAAGACGGGTTATGTTTTTTCTTTTAGATAGAGAAAACAACAAGACAAAAAAACTTTTCCCCAGTCATGCCAGGCTGTCAGATGATACAGGATTATCCAGGAGCAGTATCAAGCGAGGAGTTGCCAACCTGATTGAGCGGGGATATTTAACCAGGCTAAAGAAAGGATATGTGGGTAGAGCCACAGAGTATAAAATCAATTATAATGTTTCACATAGTGAAAAGGGGATCATAATTGAGCCAAAAGGGGTTCATAATTGGACTCAAAGGGGTTCAGAATTGAGCCACCAATTAACTAATGAATTAACTAATAAATTAACTAAAGTTGAGGGTTCAAATATGACCACCATTAATGAGAAAGAAAAAGTTAAAAATATTTTAAATAACTTAACAAAAGGATTTAATATTAATTATCGAAGTGTTTCTGATGGAAATAAGAAAAAATATCTTGATCCTGAAAGCATTCGTCAAAGATATGTTCAAAAAACGGGTGATTATAAAGCCTCTTTTGAATGGAAAGAAAAATATTTAAATCCCAAGACAAGCGAGGAAGCCTGGAATGTTGCTGTTTATTTAGGAATTGTGAAGGAATATAAGAAAAAATAAGGATATAAATAATGGTAGGCAGACCAAGTAAGAAAGTATTTTGTCAAGCACGAAGAAAGTACGATGGGAAGCAGTGCCAGGCTAAAGGTATCTTATGTAAAAATGGAAGGTGGATTTGTCGTTATCATGGAGGTAAATCAACAGGAGCAAAAACCTTTGAAGGTAAGTTGAAACAATATAGAAACTTGATACAGTACAGGAACAAAACAGATGAAGAAATCAAAAGCATTATATTTAAAGATCATTGAACAATTAGAACTGGGGAATAGTCTAGCCTCTATTTGTAAAAAGAAAGATATGCCAAGTTTGTCTACTATTCATGAATGGATGAAAAGCGATCAGAAGTTTAAAGAACAGATATTAGACGCAAGACGAATGGGAGCGATGACCTGGCTAGATTGGATGCAAGATCTTTTAACGCAAGAGTGTGAGCCTCAACAAGTACAATGGAACAGGGAAAGACTACATCACGCCAGGTGGATGGCTTCAAAGTTAGTGTCAGTGTTTGGAGATAAGCAGACTGTCGTCAATGAAGGTGATCCGATTATCAAGGTAGTTTGGAAGGAAGAAGAAACAGCAGATCATCCCAGTACAGAGCAGAAACAAGACGATCACGCACACGCGTTAAGAAGTTCGGAACATAATGAAAAGAAAAGCATTCAATAAGCTAATAAAATCAAGACTATGTGTGGCTTATAATAGCTATTATGCAGACTTAGGAACATTTTTTCAGAGATAATGACTGATTTTTCAAGATTTTCTTTAATAGACACCCCCAAAAACTGGGGTGCGTCTGAGTATATATAATACATGGGAGATCAAGACACTTGAAGAAAGACAGTCTAGTAACAGCTAAAGTAATCATCGACAGCAAAACAAAAGAAGTCAAAATAGTTATTGGTAAATTTGATAACGAGTCCAGTATGATTGAAGCTGCACAAACAATATGCGAACACCTGGCTATAGATTTTAACGATGAACTCTTAGCCTTAAAGGAAACTATTCATTGAACTTGGTGAAACTTTGAAAACAATCGAGATACCTTACAAGCCTAGACCACAACAACAAAAGCTCCACAGTGATTTAAGTAAGTTCAGATTTGCAGTAATCGTCATGCACAGACGAGGTGGTAAAACAGTCATGTCTATCAACCACCTGATTAAATCGGCTCTCACGAGCAAAAAAAAGGCATTTAGAGGTGCATTCTTTGCTCCTACTAGAGTCCAGGCTAAATTGATTGCATGGGATTATTTAAAACATTATTCCCGCAAAATACCTGGGATGAAGTTTAATGAAACAGAACTAAGAGCTGACTTCCCGACAGGAGCGAGAGTATCACTGTTTGGTAGTGAAAATCCTGACTCTGCTCGTGGTCAATACTTTGATGAGATCTTCTGTGATGAATATGCTCAAATGGATGAAAGATTGTTTCCTGAGATCTTACGACCAGCGGTGGCAGACCGCCTGGGAAATATTTATTTTATCGGAACTCCACAAGGAATGAACTCTTTCTATGATTTGTATGAGAAAGCCAAAGGAGATCCAGCCTGGCTAACAGTTATTCATAAAGCGAGTCAAACCAACCTTGTGCCTAAAGAAGAATTAGAAGAAGCAAGGAAACTGATGACAGAGGATCAGTATCAACAGGAATTTGAATGTTCCTGGACAGCCAATGTGAGCGGTGCGGTTTATGGTAAGATTATAGAAAAGATGGAAAATAAAAACCAGATTGGCAAGTTTCCCTTCGATCCTGGCTACCCTGTTGATGTTTATTTTGATTTAGGAATATCAGATGATACCAGTTTATTGTTTGTTCAGCCTATTGATAGAGCTGTGATTGTATTTGATTGTTATAGTAATAATAACAAAAGCCTCGATCACTATGCAGACTATGTCCGACAAACAGGCTACCCTATTAGAAATTTTGTGTTTCCTCACGATATAGAACATCGAGAGATGTCTACTGGTCATAGTAGAAAAGAATATGCCTATAGTATGGGAATGCGACCACTACGAGTCTGTCCAAAGCTGCCGATAGAGGATGGAATACACGCTGGACAACTCTTGCTAAATCGCACATATATTGATAGAGATAACTGTAAACCATTCTTGGATGCGATGAGATGGTATCATCGTAAGTGGTTAGATAAATTAAAAACTTATTCCAAACCTATCCATGACTGGTCAAGTCACTATTGTGATGCCTGGCGAACAGCCGCTGTTGCAATTAGAGATTTGGATTTTAACAACACTGCTCCTGTGCAGAGATTTGCAGAGGGGTTAAACTACGATCCTTTAGGGAGGGATTGAAAATGGGATTTTTAAAACCAAAGACACCAGCTCCGCCACCACCTCCAGCTCCGCTGCCTGAAGTACCAGCAGCTACCGCTGCCGAGTTACCAGCTGAGTCTACAGAAATGATTAAACAAACAATGAAGAAGAAAAGAGCTGGGTACACAAAAACAATTTTAACTTCTAAAAAAGGCGTGGAAGAAGATCCACAAATTTACAAGAAAACTTTATTAGGAGCATAAGATGGGATCAGAAACAGCTACCAAATCAAGAGAAACAAAAAGAGCAGCCACCACTCAAGAATTAATGTCAAACATTATGACGGGTGGAGAGATCTCTAAAAAGAGAGAAGCTGAATTAGCCAAAGCCGCAGATGCGGGTAGAGGTATTCAGTTTATAGAAGGTTCACCAAAGGTAAAAGGATTAACACAATATAGAAGGGATGCCAAAGGTAACATCATGAAAGATGCTGAAGGCAAACCATTAACAAAACCAGTAATGAGAACTGGAGCTACAGCAGCAGACTATACTGGAAGGATAGCTGCGTCTGCACCAACAGTAGGAGAAATGTTTGGTGATATGGGTAGAGCAGTATTTGGTGGTAAAGCAAAAGATCCAGCTTATTTAAGAAGTGGTGTTAGTTCTTCACCAGGTACAACCACTAAAGACTATATGCAATACACTCCTAAACCAAGACAACAAAAAGGAATTGTTCCAAGTTTAATTAGTAAGGGTGGTTTAGTCGGAATGGCGATGAGTTCTATTTTAGGTAAAGAAGATATTATGAAAGAAACACCCGAAGAAAAAAGAAGAAGAATTTATGAAAAAGGTGTAAAGGATTATTCAACATTATTAGGTGGTCAAAGAAATCAGAAAGGTGGATTGATTAAATAATGCAAGGTAAGGATTTAAAAAACCAGTTCAGTCAATTAAAAACAAAAAGACAAAACTGGGAAAGTCATTGGCAAGAAGTCGCTGACTATTGTTTACCAAGACGAGCTGATGTTACAACCACCAGGTCACGAGGTGATAAAAGAACAGAAAGAATTTTTGATGGAACAGCACTACACGCATTAGAATTATTATCATCATCACTTCATGGAATGCTGACGAATGCAGCAACTCCCTGGTTCTCCATGAGATTTAAAGATGAAATGGTTTCTGATATAGAAGCGAATAAAGAATGGTTAGAGTCATGTACCGATACCATGTATATGGCATTAGATAGATCTAACTTCCAACAAGAGATCCACGAATTATATACAGACATGGTAGCCTTTGGTACAGGCTGCATGATGATTGAAGAAGATGAAAAAGATTTTGTAAGATTTTCAACTAGGCATATTAAAGAAATTTATATTCAGGAAAATAATAAAGGCAAAGTCGATACTATTCATCGTGAATTAAAGATGACTGCAAGAGCTGCGTATCAACAGTTTGGAGATAAGTTACCAAAAAGAATTATGAAGATTGTGCAAACTGCACCTCATGATGATGTTACGATTTATCATTGTGTAAAGCCTAACGATGATCTCAATCCTTATAAGATGGATAACAAGTCAATGGAATTTAGTTCTGTTTATTATGATGAAGATGGAACAATTATTTCAATGTCGGGTTTTAGAGAGTTCCCTTTTGTTGTACCGAGATGGTTAAAATCCAGTAATGAGATTTATGGTAGATCACCAAGTATGACCGCTCTTGCTGATATCAAAATGATTAACAAGATGGCAGAAACAACAATTAAGGCTGCACAGAAAATGGTAGATCCACCATTGTTAGTGCCTGATGACTCTTTTGTTTTACCCGTAAGAACACAACCAGGTGGACTAAACTTCTATCGTAGTGGTTCAAGAGATACGATTACTCCATTAAACATTGGAGCGAATACACCTTTAGGTTTAAATATTGAAGAACAAAGAAGAACTGCCATTAAACAAGCCTACTACATCGACCAGTTATTAATGTCACAAAACATTCAGATGACTGCAACGGAAGTTATGCAGCGTAATGAAGAAAAAATGAGATTACTAGCTCCTGTATTAGGGAGATTACAATCAGAGATGTTACAGCCTTTGATTAATAGAACTTTTAATATTCTCCTAAGGAAAGGAATATTACCTCCAGCACCAGAAGAACTTCAAGGTCAAACCATTGATATCGAATATGTATCACCATTGGCAAGATCTCAGAAACAAGGTGATGTCCAGGCAATACTTCGTACCTTAGAGATTATCACTCCGATGTCACAGATGAGTCCAGTAATGGATTTCATTGATAGTGACCGCATGGTTAATCACTTAGCAAGAGTGTTAGGTGTACCATCGAAAGTGATCCGATCAGTGGATGAAGTCCAGGCTATCCGACAGCAAAGAGCTGCAGCTCAACAACAAGCAGCACAACAGCAACAGGATATGCAACTAGCTGAAGCTGGTGGAAAAGTAGCACCATTGGTGAAGGAACTACAGCGTGGATAAAAAAACACTAGACGATCTTTTTCAAAACTACAGAACAACTTTTGGTACTGTCCAAGGACAGAAAGTTTTAGAAGATCTCGAAAGTAGACTCCATCAAAACACAACTACATTTTCCAAAGACTCATTAGAGATGGCTTATCTGGAAGGACAAAGATCAGTCTTACTAATGATTAAAAATATAATTAAGGAGAAGAAAACAAAATGAGTGAAGAACAGACAACTGCTGTTGAACAGCAATCTGAAGTAACACAAGAAACACAAGCGGCAGATCCTGGCGTAACTTTCTTAGATCAGTTACCAGAGGATTTACGAGGAGAGCCATCATTAAAAAATTTTACTAATGTTGGTGATATGGCTAAGAGTTTAGTCCATGCACAAAAAATGATTGGCATGGATAAAATTCCAGTGCCTGGCAAACATTCTACCGAGGATGACTGGAAAGTTATTTATGACAAACTAGGTAGACCATCTAATCCTGATGAATATAAGTTTGAAACAAATCTGGATGCAAGTGATCCTGGATTACAACAATTCAAACAAGTAGCTCATTCGATTGGATTAAATTCAGACCAGGCTAGTAAGATCTTAAATTTTTATGGTGAATTATCTGAAAGCGGACAGCAAACATTAGCTGCACAACAACAGCAAGTAAGGGAACAATCAGAGTCTGATTTAAGAAAAGATTGGGGTTTGGCTTTTGATAAGAAAATCCAACAAGCGGATAATGTCTTTCAAAAATTTTTCCCGAATGAAATGAAAGAAGTTAAATTAGAGAATGGTAATCTCTTAGGTAATGATCCTCAGTTTATTAAAGCATTAGCTGGACTAGCAGAGAACTTTTCTGAAGATAACATGACTGCAGAAAATGATTTGACAATGACTCCAGATGATGCTCAAAGAGAGATTGAGAAATTAACTGCACCAGGTACTCCGTACTGGGATAAGAAACATCCAGGACACAGAAGTGCAGTACAAGAAGTTTTCATGCTCCAGAATATGAAGCATGGGATAGCTCCAGAACAATCCGAATAGGACTCTGGTGACATTAGGAAAGACTGACATCTATCAGATGTTAAATGAAGATAAACCCTTTACGGATAATTTATCGAAGAAAGTAAAAACAACAACTATTAAGAAAGGAACAGACAAAAATGTCTACACAAATAACTACAGCATTTGTAGAACAGTATAGTAACAACGTAACTATGCTTTCACAGCAAATGGGTTCTTTACTTAGAAACGCTGTTGATGTTGAAACAATCAAGGGTAAGAACGCTTTCTTCGAACAGATTGGTGCAGTAACAGCTCAAGCAAGAACCACACGACACGCCTCAACACCACAAATCGATACACCCCACTCTCGCAGACGAGTATCTCTGACTGACTACGAGTGGGCTGATCTCATTGACGATCTTGACAAAGTAAGAATGTTAATTGATCCAACTTCTTCCTACGCTAAAGCAGCAGCTGCAGCGATGGGTAGAGCGATGGATGATGTTATCATTTCTGCTCTTGGCGGATCATCAGACACAGGTGTTGCTGGTGGTACAGCAGTAGCTTTACCTTCTGGACAGAAGCCATATTCAGCTTCTCAAGCAGATGGTTTAACAATCGCTAAACTACTAGAAGCAAAATATCTTTTAGATAATGCGGATGTAGATCCTTCATTAAAGAGATATTTCCTATGCTCACCAAAGCAGATCCAAGACTTATTAGCAACAACTGAAGTTAAGTCATCTGACTTCAACACAGTGAAAGCTCTTGCTCAAGGTTCAGTAAACTCATTCTTAGGATTTGAGTTTATTCCTTCAACAAGATTAAGTTTTGATGCTACTAACACTGACGATAGACTTTGCTACGCATTTACTGAAGATGCAATTAAACTTGCTGTTGGTAAAGACGTAACAGCTCGTATTGATGAAAGAGCAGACAAGTCTTATGCTACTCAGGTCTACTATTCTATGGCAATCGGTGCAACTAGAATGGAAGAAGAAAAAGTAGTAGAAATCGCTTGTGACGAGTAATCTACTTAATCAGGGGGAGCATAAGCTCCCCTTGCACAAAGGAGAAAACGATGCCAGGTAAAGGTTTATATTACAATATCAATAAAAGAAAAAAGGCTGGAACATCTAGACCAAAATCTAAATCAACTATTTCTGACGATGCCTACGCTAATATGAAAGCTGGATTTCCTAAGAAAAAGAAAAAAACTATGATAGGATAAACTATGCCTTATTCTAAATACTCACCGAAACAAAAGAAACTTGCAGCACTCGCTGGAGATAAAAAGAAAATTACTGCTGCAGATTTAAAAAAAGCAACAAATTTAAAAAAGAAAACAATGATTGGCTAAGATGGTAGCAAAGAAATATCAAAACAAAAGTGGTGGATTAAACCAGGCGGGTAGAGATTACTTCAAAAGAACAGAAGGTAGTAATCTAAAAGCACCAGTCAAGTCGGGAACAAATCCACGCAGAGTATCTTTTGCTGCTCGTTTTGCTGGAATGTCGGGTGGAATGAAAAAACCAAACGGAGAGCCAACAAGATTAGCACTAGCATTAAGAGCCTGGGGTTTTGGTAGTAAAGAAGCTGCAAGAACATTTGCTAACAATAATAAAAAATCAAATAGAAAGACAATGATAGGATGACATCTGTAGTAGAAATTTGTAACTCTGCACTCAATATCTTAGGTGCAAATAATATTACTGCCTTAACCGAGGACAGTAAAAATGCAAGATTATGTAATCAACGATATGAACCATTAAGAGATGCGGTCTTTAGAGAGCATACCTGGAATTGTTTAGTTAAAAGAGTTCAACTAGCTCAAGATACAACTAGTCCAACACACGAATATAATTATCAATATCAACTGCCGAGTGATTGTCTTAGAGTTTTATCAACAGGCGGTTATCACGATGGATCAACTTCTAATGTGGATGGTGGTCAAAAATTTAAAGTAGAAGGTAGAAAAATATTAACGGATGAAGATACTGTTTATTTAATCTATTCAGCCAGGGTAACTGATCCTACTCAATACGATAGCTTATTAATTGAGTCGATTGTAGCAAGATTAGCAGCTGAGTTATGTTATGCGATTACCAGTTCAACCAGTTTAGCTGTAGCTCTCAAACAAGATTATGCAGAAAAATTAAGATTAGCTAGACACGCAGACGCAACCGAAGGAACACCAGATTATATAGATAGTTCAACATTTATTAATTCGAGGTTTTAAATGCCAAGACAAACTGTTGCTTATACCAACTTTACTGCTGGTCAATTATCACCCAGGTTAGATGGAAGAACCGATTTAACAAAATATTATAATGGTGCAAAAACCATTAGTAATTTTACAATTCAACCTCATGGTGGTGCAAGTCGTAGACCAGGTACAGCTTTTGTCCATGAAGTCAAAGATAGCTCTCAACAAGTAAGATTAATTGCTTTTGAATTTTCAACAGTTCAAACTTATGTTTTAGAATTTGGAGATCAGTATATTCGTTTCTTTAAAGACAAAGGAATTATTACTGAAGCAGCTAAGACGATAACGAACATCAGCCAAGCTAATCCAGCAGTAGTAACTTCTACCGCACATGGTTATACCAATGGAGATCATGTTATTATTAGTTCAGTTACAGGAATGGTGGAAGTCAATGGAAAGACTTTTAAAGTCGCTAACACAACCGCCAATACATTTGAGTTACAGGATGTTGATGGGAACAATATCGACTCTAGCAGCTATACTGCCTATGCTTCTGGTGGCAGTGCTTTTAGAATTTATGAGATAGCTTCTCCTTATGCAGCAGCCGATGTTGCACAACTCAAGTTCGCACAATCAGCAGATATTATGTATCTGTGTCATCCTGATTATGCAGTAAGAAAATTATCAAGAACAGGACATACTTCCTGGACATTAGATGAAGTAGAATTTAATATTCCTCCCCTTCAACCACACAACGATACAACCACAACAATTACCGCTTCTCACACAGCAGTAGGAGCAACAGGAACTTTTACTGCTTCTTCAACAACAGGGATTAATGGGGATGATGGATTTAAATCAACCGATGTGGGGAGAGCTATTCATTTCAATGAAGGTCATGCCATTATTACTTCTTTTACTTCTTCAACAGTCGTATCAGGAGTCATTAAAGTAGCTTTAGGATCAGGATCAGCCAATACAGATTTCGCCTTAGGATCATTTTCCGATACCACTGGTCATCCCTCCAGTGTTACTTTCTTTGAACAACGATTAGTATTTGCGGGTACAAATGAAGAACCCCAAACCTTATTCTTTTCTAAAGTTAATGAATATGAAAACTTTGATGATGGATATCATACAGATGTGACTGATACTTCAGCGATGATTTATACAATCGCATCAAACAAAGTGAATAGTATTAGATTTTTATCTGCACAAAGATCATTGATTGCGGGAACAGTCGGTGGTGAGTTTGTGGTATCAGCCTCAGGTACAACTCAACCGATTACACCTACTAATATTCAAATTCAAAGACAAACATCTTACGGATCAGCAAATATAGATGCAATCCAGGTAGCAAACGTCACCATGTTTTTACAAAGAGCAAAAAGAAAAATTAGAGAATTAACTTATAGTTTTGACTTTGACTCCTATGTTGCTCCCGATATGACCATCCTAGCAGAGAATGTTACTGAGTCAGGGATTAAAGAATTATCGTATCAACAAGAACCAGAAAGTATTTTATGGGGTGTGAGGGAAGATGGTAAATTAGTCGGACTAACTTATCAAAGAGCCGAGGATGTTGTGGGATGGCATATTCATGAGATTGGTGGATCATTTGGATCAGACAGTTTTGGTCATGTAGAAAATCTTGCAACTATTCCAGGAGATGCAGATGAAGATGATTTATACATGGTAGTGAAAAGAACAGTTAATGGATCAACTAGAAGATATGTAGAGTATTTACAAAATTATGATTATGGAACAAATATTGCCGATGCTTTCTTTGTTGATAGTGGACTTCAGTATAGTGGATCAGCAACCAATACTATTTCTGGATTAGATCATTTAGAAGGGGAAACAGTCGCTATCCTAGCCGATGGTGCAACTCATCCAGATAAAACTGTATCAAATGGATCAATTACCCTGGATCGTAATGTGACGAAAGCCAGTATCGGATTAGGTTATACCAGTTTATTACAGACAATGCGTATTGAAGCGGGAGCTGCAGAAGGTGTGGCTCAAGGTCAAACTAAACGTATTCACGATGTGACAATAAGATTACTAGCATCTGTAGGTGTAGAGATAGGATCAGATCTAAACAACATGGAAAGAATACCATTTAGATCGAGTGCTAATCCAATGGATGTCGCAATACCACCATTTAGTGGTGATAAACAAGTAGAGTTTAGAGGAGATTTTGAAACCGATGGATATATCTATGTAAGGCAAACGCAGCCTTTACCAATTAATATTATTGGCATATATCCAAGAGTGACAACAAATGAAGGGTAATTTATCAATCATACCTTTCAAAACGGAACACGCAGTGATGATGACAAGAGGTATTATGAATGATCCGATTGTTCAAATAGACAAGGTTTGGGAAGAACATTTACATAACCTGGAACAACCAGGGAAAGCATTTACCGCAGTTTATGATGGTGAATGTATTGTTGCTGGTGGGATAACTTTGTTATGGGAAGGTGTTTACGAAGGATGGGTGATTGCATCTCATAAGATCTGGGATCATCCATTAGCAGCAGCAAGAGCTGTTAAAAAGGGATTAGAACTATTGATTGAACAAAACAAAGTAGTAAGATTGCAGACAGCTGTTAAGCAAGACTTTAAACTTGGTCATCGTTTTGCTCAATGGTTAGGTCTAAAAAATGAAGGAACAATGAAAAAATATGTTTCAAATGAGGATCATATAAGGTATGCAAGGATAATAGAATGGGAATAGAAACAATAATTCTAGCTTCAGCGGCAACTGGTGCAGTAGCCAGTATACAGGCTGGTCAAGCAGCACAAGCATCCGCACAATATCAAAATACCATCGCTCAACAAAATGCTGATATTTATAATCAAAAAGCAGATAGAGCCAAAGAAATTGGTGAATATAATGTTAAAAGATTTAATAAAGATTTTAATAAAACAATGGCTAGTGTGGAAAGAGCTTATGCTTTTTCTGGTGTTGATGTTTCCAGGGGAACACCTTTAGCAGTCATGGAAGATTACTTAACAGAAGCAGCTATTGAAAGAGAGAATATTCGATATAATTCTTCAATTGAAGCTGGTGATTATCGTGAAGCCGCAGTGTTATCGAGAATGGAAGGTCAATTAGCGATGTATACGGGTAGACAAAGAGCCATTGGATCATATTTCCAGGCTGGTAGAACTTTATTAGGAGGAGCATCTGATATTTATTCAATAAATAAATACGCTGGATTATAATGGTACAGATCCCAGAATTTAAAGCAAAGACAGGATTAACATCTCAGACGGGTACAAGAACTAGACCAGTTCCCGATATTACCGCTGCCGCACAAGCTCCATTCACAGCCGCAGCAGAATTAGCGGGTGATGTTCAAAAGGTATCAACTAGATTTTATGAAGCACAGAAATCCTTACAAAGAAAAACAGAAGCAACTAAATTAATAGATCAGTATTTAAAAGGTGATGAAAATACACCAGGACTTAATAAATTAAGTCTTGATGCACAATATAACCCAGACACAAATATTGCTTTATCCCAATACCAACAAGGATCAGATTCTTTAATTAAAAATATATCATCTGGTATTAAAGATCCCGTTGTTAAACAGATATTTACTTCTAAAGCAAATGAAATTTACAATCAAGAATATTTAAATGTTGAATCATCTGTATGGAAAAACATTAGAGAGCAAGGAGAAAAAACTCTCCAAGATAATATTGATTATGAAATTAATAAAATTGTAGGTGCTGGAAAAAACAAAGCACAAGAATTTGCGTCAAGAATAAATATTGAAAAATTACTTGAGGATTCAGCAAGAGATGGAATACCTATGCCAGATGGTTATTTCGAAACTGTAATGAAAACAGTAGAAGAAAGAAAAGCAGAAAAATTAGTAGCAGATAACCCTAGTGTCTTTTTAGAAAATTACAAAAATGGTTATTATGATAAAAGTATAGAACCAAAAACACTAAACATTCTTAGCAATAAAGCACAATCTGCAATTGAAACAGGAATTAAAACATTACAAGCTCAGGTAAAAAGCGATATTACTCAATACAAATCAGATGTTACTGATTATTTAGAGGTTACGAAAAACCCAAATCTTTTTGGCAGTCTAACAGATTTACAAGATCTATATACACGAGCTGATGTTCTAATAGAATATTCTAATCAATTTGGTTTAGATGATGAAATTACTCCATTATTAGAAAAAATAAATAGTGCAGCAGAAAATTTTCAAAATATTACATTAATGAGAAATTCACCATTACCTGTTGTTCAAAAAGAACTGACAAGGGTAACAAGACAAAACATAGAGAATGCTATGTCTGGAAAAGGTGTAACTGTTGCTGAAAGTGATTATAAATCTAATTTAGAAAAGTTAGTAGGTAAGATGGAAACTATGATTAATAAGGATATTTTAAATATGGCAGAAGATTTTGGTATTGCTTCTGTTCCCGATATTAATTTTTTAGAATCTGATTTCGATACATTTAAACAAGAAGCCGATAATTATAGATCTATTGTTACGCAAATTTCTAACAGATATGAGAGAAGTGAAGTTCAATATTTTAAACCAGAAGCCATAGAGAATATTAAAAATTATACCAAGACTGCTGATTTTGATGGAATGACCACTATGATAAAAAATATTATTTATATCTCTGGTGATGATGCCGCTATTGCTTTTGGTGAGCTATCTGATTCGGTTCCTATGTTTTCTCAAGCTGGTTCAATGATGATGATGAATGATGGTAGGCATACAGAAGTTACAAAAAATATGTTGGATGGATGGTTAAAAGTTAGAGATAGCGAAACAAATCAAAAAATAGTAGAAGCTTATAAAATTAATAATTTGGGAAATGATGATGGTTTCTTTAGTATTACAAGTAAATTTTTGCCTTTATCTTTAGATGAAATTTTACCACAAACTAAAAATCAAATTTACGATGGTGCTAAATATTTATTTTATAATAAGGTTTTGGAATCACCCACATTAAGAAAATATGCTTTAGAAACAACAGATCCAACGCTAGAAGATGAAGCTATGGATGCTTGGGAAATGTCTATTCAAGAAGCAGCTGGATTAATAAAATACGGAGATGGTTATTATGGGGGTATAACAGAATTTGGAGATGATAATTACGTTATTCTTCCTCAAGAAATGAGAAATGGAACAGTAGACAAAACCTTTACAGATTTAAAAACATTTTTAGAGGATACTTTAGATCAAGAATTATTTGATTTAGCGACAGCTAGTTACGAAACCCAAAACATGACAGAAGAAGGAATACAATTTAAAGAACCAGGACAAGAGTTTCTTCCTAAAATAAATAGACCATCTTATAAAGGAAAAGAATTTTTAATAGAAGATTTATTTCAAAATAAAGAAAAAATATATTTAAAGAATACAGAAGAATATGGCAAATATAATATATATTTCAATAATCCCAATGGTGATGTTTATGAAATTTATAAAGACAAAGATGGAAATAAAATAATATTTGATCTTTCAATAATACTACCAAGATTAAAAGAATCTTATAAAGAAAAATGAACAACATAGATTGGGATTTTATACATGAGTTAGAAGGTCAAGGTATTCGTCAAGGATATCAACCGACCAATAATTCTGGTGTTACGATTGCTAGTGGTTTTGATCTAAAAGAAAAGAATGAAGTTTTTTGCCAGGCTATTGGTATAGACCAAAGAGTTATTAATAAATTAAAACCTTACTTTGGTTTACATGGGGAACAAGCCAAAGCCTTTGCAGAGTCATTAGTTTTAGAACAAGATGATATAGATCACATTGATGAATGCTCCAGGCAGTTTTATGCCAAAGATTTAAAAAGACAATATGAAACCTATGATCCAGTCGTACCTTTTGATGAGTTAGATCAAGGTCAAGCCACAGTTTTAATATCTGTCGGTTTTCAATATGGTAGTTACAAAAGAACTCCATCGTTTATTAAATATGCAACCGATGGAAACTGGGATGCTGTTTACGAAGAACTATTAGAGTTTGGTGATGCTTTCCCTACCAGGAGAAACAAAGAAGCAGAGTATTTAAAAAACTATGGCACAATTTAATTTACCAACATCTAAAAAAAATTTTTTTACAGACAAAAAATTAAAAAAAGATCCAGCGGATTATTTTGGTGAAAGAACAGCTAAATCAGCTCCAGTAGAATTTAGTACTATAAGAGAAGATAGTTATGAATTATTTGAAAATTTTAGAACTTCTGTTTCTGAAATAGAAAATGTTACGGAGGATATGGATAGAGTTGTTCAAGACGCAATAGCTTTAGGATGGAAAGGTCAAGGATTACATGACTACATTCCAGCAGTTGATGATAAATTTATCAATAAAAGATATACCTCAGATATTCAACAAAGAATATTACAGGATACTGATCCATCATCAGCCAATTTTATTGAAGAATTTAAAGGATCTGTTTTAGGCGGACAACATTTAAATGAAAAATTAAAATATATTAACAATGATATTCAAAAATGGTTAGATGAAAATCCAGAATTAAGAGGATCACCTCAAGGAGGATTTAGAGATTATAATTATTATTTTAACGCAAGAAAAACACAATTAGCTGACTTAGAACAAAAAGAAATAATTAATAGAATGTACGCTGACAATGGTTTCTTTTTACCGACTATGTTAGGAAATATGCAAGGTGCTTTTACAGATCCTGTTATATGGGGAACAATTCCACTTAGCATGACTACTGGTGGTAACTTTAGTACATTAAGCGGTTTAGCTAAAATTGCTTTTACGGAAGGAGCTTTAAGCACGATAGCTGAAACTGGGATTCAAACTAAAGTTGTTCCATACAATCAAAGATTAGGATCGGATTATTCTTGGGATGATGCAATTGGTGCAATAGTTGCCGCTGGTGTTGGTGGTTTTTTTCTAGCTCCAGCAATTGGTGGTGTTCCCGCTTACACTATAAAAGGTTTCAAAAAAGGAATGACTGAAATCTTAAAAAAAACAGAAAGCGGAAGATTAAAGTTATTTTCTAAAGAATTAAATAAGATGATAGATGAGTCTGATATCGGAGATCAAGAATTTAATAAAAAATTTTTTTCATATATAAATCAAAGTTTTAATCAATTTAATGCAAAAGAATTATTAGAAATATTTCAAGCGATTCCAGAATCTTCTAAAAATTCTACTATTAAAACAGCAGAAAGTATACTAGATGGAGATTTGATATTAGAGGAACAAAACCCTTTAGAAAAAACTATAGCTGGAAAAATAGAACATATTGAAAGAGTTCAAAAAGCTGGTGAAGATTTATTTAAAGGAAAAGAAATATCTATATCAGACAATCCGAACACACCATTAGATTTAGAAGCAGATCCCCATTCTGGGAAGTCTATTATTCGATTTCAAAAATTAGATCCAGATCAAATAGAAGCAGATCCAAAAATATTTCAATTTAAAACTGGAATAGATGAATTTGGAGTAACTTCCAAATTAAAAACAGAAAATATTTGGAATCAAGATGCAGCTAATGTCATGATGATTTATGAATATGCAGATGGTAGAAAAGTTATTGCAGATGGTCATCAAAGATTAGGATTAGCTAAAAAAATAAAATCACAAAAAGATGGTCAAAAACCATATATCTTAGCAACAGTTCGTAGAGAGATAGACGGATGGACTGAAGGAGAAACGATGGCTGAAGCTATGTTTATTAATATTTACAACGGAACAGCTACCGCTTCTGATGTTGCTAAAGCATTAAGAGTTACTACAGAATATTTAGATAACATTCGAGGAGCTTTAGGTAATTCTTCAATACTTAGATATGGGATTGGTTTGTCAAAACTAGATCCTATCGCTTGGGAATTTTACTTATCAAAAAACATTCCAGATAGAGTAGCAGCTGCAGTAGGTGATAAAGTTGTTGATGCTGATTTACATACTAAAATATTAGAATACTTATCAAAAACCAATTTTGATAATATAGATCAAATAAACTCTGCAATAGATGAGATATTGTCAGCTGGTACAACCACTAAAAAAGTACAAGATTTATTTGGCTCACAAGAATTTAAAGAATTACTAATAGAAGAAAGAGTTAAGGTATTAGATTTAGCTATAAAAGATCTAAAGAAAGATAAAGGTATTTCTGCTTTTTTGTTAAAGAATGATGAAAGCATAACAAAATCTGGAAAAAATAAACTTGATAGTTCTTATAATCAAACTGTATTAGACGAAACAAGCGTTGCTATTGAAAAAATAAAAAAATTAGCTAATATGAAAGGAACTTTATCCGATGAACTCACAGAAGCAGCAAAAGCCTACAAAAATGGTAGTAAACAAGAAGCAATCAAGTCTTTTAAAACAGCTGTCAGAGGATCAATTGAAAGAGGCGATTATCAGGGGATTAGTACAGGGGGAAATGAACGCCTTTCAGTATCTGAGGGATACACACAGATCCAAACTAAAAAGCCTAAAGAATCAGAAACTTCAAAAAGTTTAAAAGATTATTCTGATCCACACGATACAAATAATTTTACAAAAGTTGTTGATGATGAGATTTCTCAATCATTAAATATTGATATTAATAATGAAAAAGAAATTACTGATTTTATTTCAAAACTAGATCCAGAAAAAGAAATATTAGTTGGCGGTGATGGTGAGAACATTATAATGAAAAAAACAAAAGATGTTATAGAAGATATCGCTGATGATAAAAAGATAATTAATGCTCTTAAAGATTGTGATGGTTTAAAATAATGAGTCTATTAGATTGTATAAAAAAAGCATCTGATGCTGGAATAATAAATAAAGCAAAACAAACAGAATTAGAATTTGATTATCAATCATTATTTAATGAATATATAGAAAAAGGATTCAGTAAAGAAAAAGCTGCTAAGATGGCTGGTTTAGATACTTTTGATAATTTAAAATACAAAGCAGCATTAAAAGCAAAACAAACATTAATAACTTCTCGCTTACAAGAAGAAACTTTAGAGCAATTCAAAAATTATAAAGACATAAAAGGAAATGTTGATTATGGATCTGTTATTAAACAAAAGTTTTTTTCAACAGAAACAAGAGAAGGTGTTTCAAGAATAGCTTCTTTAGAAGAAGAAATGTCTATTACATCTGGAATTATTTTTGATGAACTTACTGATGTTTTATTAAAATATAGAAGAAATTTATTAGGTATGAATAGAAATAGAGCTACATTTTTAACTTTAGGTAGAGAAATATTTAATTCAGGTAGCACTGGAAATAAATCTGCTCAAGAGTTAGCAGAAGCGTGGAGAAAATCAGCAGAGGTAGCTAGAAGATTATTTAATGAAGCTGGGGGATCTATTCCTTATTTAGAAAAATGGCATTTACCACAACATCATAATAGCTCGTTAGTAGACGAAGCTGGTTTAGAAACTTGGAAAAATTTTTTAAAAGAAAATAATTTGTTAGATTTGGATAATATGTTGGATCACACAACAGGAAAACCTTTTACGAAAGAAAAACTAGATTCTGTTTTAGATGATGTTTTTGAAACAATTGCTTCAGAAGGTTATAATAAAAATCCAAAATACAATTTTTCTTCTAACATAGCTAATCGTAGAATGGATCATCGTTTTTTAAAATTTAAAGATTTTGATGCTTGGAATGCCTATAACAAAAGATTCGGCGATGGAAATGTTATTGACGTTATGATTGGTCATTTAAAATCAATGTCAAGAGATGTTGCTTTAATGAGAACCTTATCTCCAAATCCAAAAAACTTTTTAAGATGGATGGAGCAAACAGCCAAAAAAGAATTACAACAATCAAAAATAGAACCAAAGTTAAAAAGAAAATTAAAAGAAAAATTAAAAAACGATATTGTTACAGCAAACAATGGATTAAAATTTTTTTCTGGCGATTTGCATAATCCAGTTAAGAGGTGGATGGCGAGAGGATTTGCTGGACTAAGAGAATTAACAACCTCTATGTATTTGGGTTCTGCTTTTTTTATGTCATTAATAGATTTATTAACTACTAGAAAATCTGCAAAATTTTCTGGAATACCAGCTATGAAGATGATGTTTAGTAATTTAAAAATGTTCAAAGAAGGATATAAACAAGATAAAAGCACCTTAATAAAAATAGCCATGACAAGCGGAATGACTGCAGATCATTTTACTACTATGCTTTCGGGTTTAAATAGACAATCAATACAAGAAACAGAAAGTTTTATGGGAACTAAAATATTAGCTGATTTTGTTTTAAGATCTTCTGGTTTGTCTTGGTGGACACAGGCTGGTAGATGGGGTGCTGGTATGGAAACAATGGCTTTTTTAGCAAGGAATGTAGATTTAACTTACAGTCAAATTCAAAAAACAAATAAAGAATTTTTTGAAATGTTAAAAACACATAATATAACAGAAACAGACTGGAATATTATTAGATCAACCAAATTGTATGATGCTGGAATTGATGATCCAAAATACAAGGGTGCTTTATATTTAAAACCAATAGATATTTTAGATAGAACAGATTTACCAAATCAAGTTTTAACTGAGGTAAACAGAAAATTACAAAGATTTATAAATCATGTAGTTGATTTTGCAGTACCTAATGCAAAAGCTAGAGGTAATGTAGCTGTTGTTGGAAATACAAGACCAGGAACAATAATGGGTGAAACTGCTAGAAACTTTGTTCAATTTAAACAATTTCCATTTACTTTACATTTAACTCATGTGGTAAGAGGATGGGGAAGAAAAACATTTTCTGGTAAATTTGGTTATTTAGCTCCGCTGTTTATTCAAATGACAATGGGTGGTTTATTTGCATACGAATTAAAACAATTAGTCAAAGGAAAAGACACAAGCGATATATCAAAAATGAATAAATCTGAGTTATCAACCTATATTACAAATGGAATGTTACATGGTGGTGGAATGGGTTTTATAGGTGATTTTCTTTTTTCTACACAGTATGGTGGTGGAAAAGGTGGAGTTTCATCAACCTTTGGTGCGGTTCCAGTATTTTTATTTGACGCTTTAGACCTCACTTTTGGTAATTCTATTAGATTTGTCAGAGGAGAAGATCCAAATATTGGTGGTCAAATATCAAGTTTTCTTAAAAAAAATACCCCAGGTGGATCTTTATGGTATGGTAGGGTAGCTATAGAAAGATGGTTACATGATACAATATCAGAATGGATAGATCCTAAATACTTAGAGAAAAGAAAAAAATTAAACAACAAGGTAAGAAGAAAAGAAAATACTAAATTTTGGTGGAAGCCTGGTAGGAAGTTTCCAAGCAGACCTCCAGAGTTTTAATTATGTATGGACATTTAATATGATATATTATAAGGAGTAAGTAAGCATAAACTATGACAATATCTAGTACCACAATCAAAAATTCTTATGCTGGTAATGGTTCTACCACAGCATTTACCTTTAGTTATTACATTATTTCTGAGGATGATTTAGAAGTCCTGATTAGATCCTCGAATGGTACAGAAACACTCCAAACATTAACAACTAATTACACAGTCACAGGAGTCCAAAATAACTCTGGTGGTACTGTAACAATGGTAACAGCTCCCGCTACTGGAGAAACCTTAGTTATTAGAAGAAAGACTTCTCAGATCCAAGATACTGATTATGTGGCTAATGATCCATTTCCAGCTGAAACACACGAAGCTGCTTTGGATAAAGCCATGTTGGTTAGCCAGGAACTCCAGGAACAAGTAGACAGATCTATTAAAATATCCAGAACAAATACAATGACATCGACTGATTTTACAGTCGGAGCTTCAGAAAGAGCTAATAAAGTATTAGCTTTTGATAGCACTGGTGAAATTTCAGTTACCCAGGAATTAGGTAGATATCGTGGTGATTGGTCTGCTTCTACTGCTTATGCTGTAAGAGATTTAGTTAAAGATACATCAACCGATAATATCTTTTTTTGTAACACTGCTCACACATCATCAGGTGTTGAGCCATTAACAACCAATTCAGACTCAGCTAAGTGGGATCTGATCGTAGATGCGGCAGCCGCAACTTCCTCCGCAAATGCAGCCGCTTCCTCCGCAACTGCCGCTGCCGCTTCTGCAACCGCTGCTGCTTCTAGTGCCACTGCTGCTGCTTCTTCCGCTACAGACGCACAAACCGCACAAACTGCTGCTGAAACCGCTGAAACAAATGCTGAAACAGCTCAGACTGCTGCAGAGTTAGCTGAAACCAATGCTCAAACTTCAGAAACAAATGCTGCAACTTCAGCTTCTACAGCTTCTACTCAGGCTACTAATGCTAGTAATAGTGCTAGTGCCGCTGCAACTAGTGCTACCAATGCTGCGACAAGTGCTACCAGTGCTTCTAATTCTGCTACAACAGCAACTACCCAGGCTACAGCTGCAAGTACCTCCGCTACTAATGCTGCTACTTCAGCTACTGCTTCTGCCAATTCTGCCAGTAGTGCTTCTACAAGTGCAACTAATGCGGCTACTTCTGCAACAAATGCAAGTAATGCTCAAACAGCTGCCGAAGCTGCACAAGCCGCTGCTGAAGCTGCTGCTGATAATTTTGATGATACCTACCTGGGAGCAAAAGCATCTGATCCATCTGTAGATAATGACGGAGATCCCTTGAATGCTGGTGATTTATACTTTAATACTACTGATAGTGTTTTAAAATATTATGATGGTTCTGCCTGGAATAATATTGAATCTACTGATACAAGTAGTTTTGCAACGAAAGGATTTGCGACAGCTATGTCTATCGCATTATAAAGGAGAAATAGATGGCACAAGACTTTGAAAGATCATACGCAAGTTCAATCTCAAACTCATCTGGTTCACCTACGACACTAGTTACATCTAACAGTGATGATGCAATCGTTTCTATTAGATGTGTGAATAAATACACAACAGCAGTTAATGTTACTGTTTTAATTAGTTCTGGTGGAACAGATTATTATGTGATTAAAGATGCACCTTTACCTTTAGGTGGATCATTAGAACTTATAGATTCTGGGAGTAAGATTGTCATACAGAGTGCAGACG
>Ga0222718_10000827_pt1 | contig 31780 bp, 36 predicted proteins | sample C33_27DmetaG_FD_165045 | JGI IMG/M metagenome (GOLD analysis project Ga0222718, IMG submission 165045) | Estuarine water microbial communities from San Francisco Bay, California, United States - C33_27D | ecosystem: Environmental > Aquatic > Marine > Unclassified | place: USA: California...
CGCTTTCTATAGCATCAGCTACTGATACGGATCCTGCCGTCGCTGGAACAGTAGGAAACGAATGTCCAATAACTAATTTTGTTCCGGGCGAAGTTTCGCCGATGCCCACTTTATTTGGAGCGAATATATCACCATTTGTCATTAATCTTAAGGCTTCGTTAGTGTTATTTACGAAAAATTGCATTTGTTCTGACGACGTTTGATGATTATATCGTATAAAACCTCTTGGAAGAACATTTCCGGTATTACTGAATTCAAGAGTAGAATAGTTAGAACCCGAAATAGCAGATAAATTTATTGTTGCATCATTACCATCCATTCCCAAGTGAATACCTTTAGTTGGTGCTGTTGTTCCCATTACAAAAATTGGTCCATCAATATGTAATGCTGATGAGGGTGTAGTTGTGCCGATGCCCACGTTGCCGTCGGGTAAAATACACATTCTTTCTTGTAAATTGTACGCTGCTTCGGTATTTTCATGTGTATAAAATCTTAATCCAGCACCAAAAGTTCCGTTACTTGTTCCTTTATGTGCTTTTATAGAAGCATATGTTCTAAAATTCAAGTGGGGATCTACATCCTGAACGGTGCCGGTATCACCCAGGGCGGCGGAGCCCTCATTTCCTTGGAAATCAATAGCTCCTATAACAGCATTTTGATGACTTCCAAAATATGAGTTATTATCCCAATATTGAAATAATAATTTGTGAGCTGCGTCATTTCCTCTTATAAGAATATCACCACCTTGAATATGTAATTTTTTTGTGGGAGAACTTGTGCCGATGCCCACGTTGCCATCTTTATCTATAACAAATTTATTTGAATTTGTTGCCGAAGTTGCGGTGGTTGATGTAATAGTATCATTAATACCAATAGCAAAACGAATATCTTCTCCAGCATAAGCATGACTACCAAGAGCAATTCCTCGTGATACAGAAACTAAATTGGCATTACCGGCTACAAAAGAATAATTAACACCTAAATCATTATGAATTTTATTATAATAACCAAATACGGTATTCCAAGAATAATCAAGCACTCCATTTGCGCCAGTGGGTGACTCAGTTGCGTTACGTGCTTTTATTTTTCCGGCAAAATCACCAATTAAATTTACTGCGCCACCTACAAAATTACTTCCTCCAGAAACTTTATGATAACTACCAGCTACAAAATTTGCAGTGGCAGTCCAAAGTTGATTATTATCTCCGAGTACAGAATTTAATCCTGTTGCGTTGTATGAGCCGGGTTGATTATTGTCAATAAAGTTGTTTTTACCAATAACTAAAGAGTAGGGTGATTTATATACCCAATTATTTTTTCCAGAAACAATACTGCCACCAATATCATCAAAAACTTGTTGTCCAGGCTCGTTAGTCTCACTAATTTCCCCAGTAGTTAAAGAAGGATTTACGGTTATAATTAAAGATTTAGGAGTATCTATAGAGGTAAAAGTATCACCAATAATTATAGAATTAGAACAGTCATATAAACTTCCAACTAAAGATCCTCCACCGTCACCGTCTCCGGTTGTGTCGTATGATTTATTTAATAAAATGATAGCATTGGTAGCTTTTTCTGTAATATATCTTTTATTTAATCTTTCCTGAGTTGTAGAATAATCCCAGTCTTTATCTAAATTATAAGATAATAAGGTAGGAACATTTGGTGTGGATTGAATATCAATTAAACCCCAATTCAAATCACTTTTTTTTGCTCCAATTAATAATTGTCTTTCAATCCATACTTTTCCACCGGTTACATCTGTAGAAAGAAGACCATGTTCTGTAGCAAATGAATACATAGGATGATTGGGTCCATCGGTGTCTTCGGCATCATATTGTTTTATTAAAAATTCTTCACCAGATAATCCAGTAACACTCATATTACCTTCTGTAATAGAGAAAATTTCTTTTTGGTTCGTTCCGTTGAAAAATCCTTTTTGATGTCTAATATCAGATAGAAGCTGCTTTGTTCCTCTTATGTTAAGAGCAGTTCCACCTACACTGGAACTGGAAGCCCCTTGAACACGTGCTCCTGATCCTCCTCCCTTTAAAATAGCATATGGATATTGTATTGTGTCTGAAGCATTACCGATGCCGTCTGGTCCGTTTCCAGTGAAGTCCTCATCACTAAAAAAGAAATTAAAAAGATCATATTTTAATGCGTTCGCTTTTGTAATTTTCTCTTGATCCTCGCTGACATTAGTAGCAATTGTTTCGATTCTTAGTGTAGTTCCTGCTGTATTTTTATAATACATTCCTTCTGTCCTGTCGGCTCCAGTTGGTTGTAACCACACAGATCCTCTTGGTATATTAGAATCGGCATTACTCCACCATGCGGCAGAAGGTGTATTTTCAACAATTTGAGTTTGTTCTCCGTTTTCTATAATTGTTCTAGTTTTAGTATTGAAAAAATTAATATAACCGTCTGTTCTTATACTACCTCTTACATCTAAAACTATTTTACTTTGTCCTTCTTTATTTGTAAGTGTTTCATTATCTGGATCATCAGAGACTAAGATTCCACTTCTCGTATATTTCTCAACACCTTTATAATCTGTGTTATCAAGCTCGGTGATACCTTTTCTTGGAAAACCTCCAATAGTAGCAATGTTTTCATCAGTTAAAAACAAATTACCACCTGTGCCATATATATTAAAATTATTTAAAGATGTAGTTTTAAATTGAATACCATTATTTGAAATATCATTTGTTTGGTCATATCTTGCAATATTTGAATTATAAAATATTCCACTAAATTTACCTCCAGAACTTGTTTCATTAAAAGCTAAAGAAGCCAATCTACCTGTATCATTTGCATTAAATACTCCTGAATCAGTATTGTTTCCCATAGATAATCTACTAAATGGCTCTGATGTTCCTATTCCTAATACTAAATTACTACCTTGAACATTTAAAGCAAATCCATTAGACGAATTATCATTAAGTGTTACAGGAAATATGGTTTGACCTTCACTTTTTAATCGTGTAGCACCCAAAATTCTATTTTTTGATGCACCACTACTTGATTGCCATTTCCTTGTCGGCATTATATATATATCATTTATTAATTTTATTAACTTATTATTACTTAATAATATATAAATTAATTAAAATTTTATATTTAATTTTTATTTACATAATTGTAAATAAAAAATAAATATTAATAAATATTAAATGGTATATCAAATAGAAATTTCTATAAATTTAAATAAGGTAAAAAATTTAACAGAAATAAGAAATATTATATTGCAAAAGGCTTATGATTGTAAATTAAACAATTATTATATAGTTTATGAACATATAGGCAAAAATAGAAAAAATTATAGAAATCATTGTGTATTGACTTTAATATTTGAAGAACATGATGAATTATTAGCAGAATTTATAAAATATTCAAAAACTATAAAAAATATTAGTATTGAATCTGTAGGCTTAGATGATATTTCATTTAAACTTATGTATGCTTCAAAAAAATATTTAAATATGATGGAAAAACAATTTGTTAATAATTATATAAATTTAAAAAAAAAGAAAAAATTGTATAAACAAGATTCTATAATTTATAAAGTTTTAAATAAAAAATATTAGATTATTTATTTTATATTATTATTTATATTATGAATAAAACAAATTTACCAACCCCCAAATTAGAGCTGTTTAAAAATATTGAAATTTTAAAAAAAAATAAACAAGAAAAAGAAAAAAAAGAAAAAAATAAAAAAAAATATTTAGATTATTTATTTAAAGACAATGATATTTTTTTAAAAAAGTATTTTGAGTAAAATAAATATATAATGTATATCAAAATAGATTATGTATAATAAAACTTTAAAAAAAACTGATATTAAAAAAAAAATAAACAAGAAAAAAACATTAAAGAAAAAGTCATTAATGAAAATTGAATCTATAAAATCATTTGATAAAACTATTAAAAACAATTACAATAATAAATCAAGTATGACATATAATACGGAATTTATCAAACTTTTAAATGAATTAGAAGAACTTATGAAAAAGAAAGGAGAGTTTTTTAGAGCAAGAGCTTATACAAAGGCGAAAGAAAAGCTGATTTTGTATAAAAAACCAATCACTGAAGTAAATCAATTAAAAGATATTAAGGGGATAGGAAATACAATATTGAATAAATTACAAGAATATGTTGATACAGGGACATTACAGGTATTAGAAAAAGCAAAGGAAAATCCAGTTTATATATTCACTGATGTTTATGGAATTGGTCCAAAGAAAGCAAATGAACTTGTAAAAAAACACAATGTCAAAACTATTGATGAATTAAGAGACAGACAAGATGAACTTTTAAATGATGTTCAAAAAAAAGGTCTTAAATATTATGAAGATGTTTTAAAAAGAATTCCAAGAAAAGAAATTGAAGTGTATGAAAAGGAACTAAAAAAAATATTTGATAAGGTGAAAAATAAAAATAGTACGTTCCAAATTATGGGTTCTTATCGTCGTGGTGCAAAAGATTCGGGTGATATAGATATTTGCATAAGTGATCCAAATGATGATACTAATGTTTTCAATAATTTTATTGATGCTTTAATTGAGAAAAAGATATTGATTGAAGTTTTATCAAGAGGTAATACTAAAAGTTTGGGAATTAGTCAATTAAGACGAAAACCATCACGAAGAATTGATTTTATGTTTACAAAACACAAAGAATTATCTTTTGCTTTGTTATATTTTACTGGTAGTAAAGAATTTAATACTGTTATGAGAAAAAGAGCATTAGATATGGGATATACTATGAATGAACATGGATTTCATAAATTGAATAATGGCAATAAAACAGAAAAATTGGATAGATACTTTCCTACTGAACAATCTGTATTTGAATTTTTAGGAATGGAATACAAAACACCTATAGAAAGAGCTAATGGTAATGCTGTAATTTTAAAAAAAAAAAAAACCAAAAAAATGGTTAAATTAATTAAAAAAAAAAAGTCACTAAAAAAAAAGAACTCAAAATCAGGAAAGGAAATAAGACAAGGAAAAAGATTGATTAAAGAATTTTTACAATATGGTCAATCACAGTTAGAAGAATCAAATGAGGAAGAATTAAGTGCTATGATTAGAGCAGCAAATAAATGTTATTATTGTAATAATAAACCTTTAATGAGTGATGAAGAATATGATATTTTAAAAGAATTTATTGAAGATAAATATCCTAATAATATTGCGATTCAAGAAGGACATACACAATGTAGTGTCGCAGTTGAAAAAAAGAAAATGAAATTACCTTTTGAAATGTGGTCAATGAATAAATTTAAAACCGAACAACAAATTAACCTTTGGTTGAAAGATTATAAAGGACCTTTTGTAGTTAGTGCCAAAGTAGATGGTGTATCTGCAGGATATAGCACAATGGGTGATAAACCTACATTATTTACAAGAGGTAATGGAAAAGTAGGTCAAGACATAAGTCATGCTATTGAATTTCTCGGATTACCCACACAAAAAGGTATCGAAATTAGAGGTGAATTATTAATGAAAAAAGAAACCTTTGAAAATAATTGGAGTGATAAATTTGCTAATGTTAGAAATATGATTGCTGGAACTGCTAATGCTAAAGAATCATTACCTGATAGATGGAACGATATTGATTTTATTTGTTATGAAGTTATTTCTCCACATTTAAAACCAAGCAAACAATTTAAACTTATTGAAAAATTAAATGTTTCACCTGTTATTTATAAAAATATGAAAAAAGTAAATAAAAAATCTTTATCAAAGTATCTACTTGATTGGAGAGAAAATTATGATTATGATATTGATGGAATTATTGTTGCTGATGATAAAAAATATCCAAGAACAAGTAAAAACCCAAAACACGCTTTTGCTTTTAAAACTGTTTTAGATGACCAAATTGTTGAATCAAAAGTTGTTAATGTTATTTGGTCACCAAGTAAAGATGGTTATTTAAAACCAAAAGTTCAAATTCAACCAGTAAAATTAGGTGGTGCTGTCATTCAATATGCCACTCTTCATAACGCAGAATTTGTTATTAAAAATAAAATAGGATTAGGAGCAGTGGTTCAAATTATTAGAAGTGGAGATGTTATTCCCAAAGTTGAAAAAGTAATTAAACCAGCTTCAAATATTAAAATGCCTACTGAATATGAATTTAAATGGAATTCTACAAAAAAAGATTTAGTTTTAATTAACTCTGAGGATAATGATATTGTTAAGCTTAAGAAATATGATGACTTCTTTAATAAATTAGATGTTGTTGGTTTAGGTAGAGGTAATATTCAAAGAATTATGAATGCCGGATTTAAAACTATTCCTCAAATTTTAACTATGACTATTCAAGATTTTATGAAAGTTGAAGGTTTTAAAGAAAAAATGTCTACAAAAGTATATAATTCTATTCATAAAAAATTAGATGATGTTTCATTGCCTAATTTAATGGCTGCATCCAATATATTTGGTAGAGGATTAGGTACTAAAAGAATTATTGCAATTATAGAAGAATATCCTGATATTCTTATAAGTAAAGAAAATGATAAACAAAAATTAAATAAAATTCAAGAGATAGAAGGATTTAAGGAAAAAACCGCTATGTTATTTGTTCCATATATTCCTAAGTTTATTAAGTTCTTGAAAGATATTAAACAAACTGATAAACTTAGTAAAGTAGTTGTAAAAAATGTTAATAAGTCTCATCCCTTATATAGTAAAAAAATTGTTATTACAGGATTTCGCGATAAAGAATTACAACAAAAATTAGAAAATATTGGTGTAAAATTAGGAACAAGTGTAAGTAAAAAAACATTTGTAGTATTGGTTAAGGATTTAGATGATGATACTGGGAAAGCTGATAAAGCCAGAAAATTAGGTGTTACTCTTCTAACTCCTGAATCATTTAAAACTAAATATAAAATTTAAATTTTGCCATATCATTCAAATTTTGTTTAGTTAAGCTTATTATATTACTCTCGATAAATTTATAATATCTTTCTTTTTTTTTTGTATCTACTACCATTATCTTTTCACAATTTTTTAAATATTGCATATTATCACTTCCAAATTTTTCATTTTGACTTAAAGAATTATCATAATCTTTACTTCTTTTTAAAATATTCAAAGATAGTCTATCAAATATTTTTATTATATCTACTTTTTTTGACTTTTTCCACATACCTTTTTCGTATATATATAATTGTTTTACTTTATGACTAAAACACCGAAATGGATTATTTTCATTATCTATTATATTATTTGTTAATATATTTGATAAACCCCTACAATAATCTGTATTGAATATCATATATAAATCATCTAATGTTACATTTACTCTTGTTTTTAACCAACTATCTATCTCAATACCTTTATCATTTTTATTTAACCAATCTAATATATTTACATTTTTTATATCTTTATTCATCACTCTTTCTAATTTTTGTATCCTTTTTTCCTGTTGTTCATTTTTTTTTATTAAATCTTTTATAATGAACCACATCTCTTTTTGAGATGGTAAAATTACTTTATCATTGTGATTTATTAATATATGATTATTTAACTTACCTATCGTTTTATATGTTTTTTCACAATGAGGACAATTATTCATTTAATATAATAAATATTATATATTTTAATTATTTTCAATTTATTTATATTATTATAATATAAATGGCTTGTTATGATACTGTCAATCAAATCCGTACATGTGGAACTGGTGATGCTTTTTGGAAGGGTTATACTAATGGTAAGTTTCCACAAGATCCATCCAAATATAATTCCCATCAAACAAATGTAATTGGTGGAATTAATAATTCAAAAAATCTTAGAACTTCCGCTTCTTCTTTTACCTTACTTAAAAAATCTCTTACTACTGTTCAACCTATAAAAGATAATTTACCTTCGAATATTAATACTGGAACACCTAATACCTCTTATACTAACACTGGAGGACCTGGTAATGCGGTCGCTTCCGTTCCTATTATTACACATTCCGCATCTGGATATAAAGGACGTCTTATATCTCAAACACATCATACCGGTGTTGATGTTAAACATAATAGTTATGAAAGATATTTGGCACGAAAAAGAGGAATCAATATGAAATGTCAAAATTGTTAAATTCTTTACCTATATATATAATGTCACAAGAGTCGGGCAATTCTACTAATAATCAAAGAAAAGACGCATTAAATAATATGAATAATGAATTTATAGAAACTTTAAACGATTTAATGTTAAAAAAAAAAAAATTTCAAAAAAAAATTAATAGAGAAAAAAATAAATTAACTGACCTACTACAAAATCTTAATACTTTAACTACTGAAAAAAATACTTTAGAAAACAGTATCAAAAAAAAACAAAAAAATTTAGATACTATTAACAAAACTATCAATACTACTCAAGCTGCTCATCAAAAAATTATTGAAGCTTCACACGTTCTTTTGACCATAATTAAAAAAGACCAACGAAATATTAAAGAAAATTAATTTAAACCCATATTTATAATTATATAAATATGGATAGAGTATCTCAATATAAAGCTGTTCAAAAGGAAGCTATTGAACTTTTTCAAAGAAAAAACAAAGATTATGGTGATGCTTTTGCTAATTATGGACCTGTTGGTGTTATTGTAAGAATGGGTGATAAAATTAATAGATTATCTTCTGTAACCAAAAATCAAGTTTCCTTAGTTCAAAATGAATCTATTCGTGATACATTAATAGATTTACATAATTATGCTGCTATGGCTATTATGTTGATGGATGAAAAATAAATTATTTACCTATAACTTCTATGTAAAATATAAATTCACTACCTTTTGCTGTAAATATATGTTCATCATTTTTTAATTTTTTTGATATTGTAGATGAATCAATACTTATACTATTTTGGATATCACGTAAAGATTTAAATAATTCTACTTTTTTATCAGGAAATATTACCAAATAATTATATTTTTTTATATATTCTATCATATCTTTTTCTTTCGTCATTGACCAAGATTCATTTCCAATCGGATACATTTATTTTAACTATTATTTAAATTTTAAATCCTTTATATTATATAATGAGTATATGGCAATCTTTTACTTGCTGGTATGAAGGAAGAAATAAACAAGGTGTAGAAATAAAAATACCTACATCAACCAATAAAGAACCAGATTTTACAATAAAATTATTACATTGTAGTGGTTGTTTTAGATATTTAGAAAATGAAACACAATATGTTAAAAAAGCTATTATAGGAAAACATTTATATGGTTTTTGTCATGAAGAATGTTATAATGAATGGTTGAAAAATCCTCAATATAAATTTTTAGGCAAAATTAATTAAACCAATAAAGATATATATATATATATATGTTTATTGATGCGTTAATTGGAGGATTAGGTGGTATTATATCAAGAACTTGCGTTGCACCAATAGAATTAAATAGAATACAAAGACAAAATTATTTTATACCTAATGCTAATTTAACTGATGTTTATAAAAAAGAAGGCATTAGATTTTTTTGGAAAGGTAATGGTGTAAATTGTATTAGAATTTTTCCTCAAATTGCTATTAATTATTCAGTTTTTAGACAAACTAAAAATACTTTAAAAAATAGTTTTGAAAATAAAAATACTGTTAATTTTATTTCTGGTTGTTTTGCTGGTTGTGTAAGTATGATTTCAACATATCCTTTAGAAACTACCAGAACTTATTTATCATTACAAACAAATAAAAATAAATATAAAGGGATTTTAGATGCTTTAACAAAGATTCCTATTAGACAATTATATCAAGGTTCTAAAATGAGTCTTTTTGGATTTGGTGGGTATAGTGGAATACAATATAGTTCATATTATTATTTTAACTCTATTATTCAAGATACTCCTTTTGATTCCAAATTTATTGGAGGAGGATTAGCTGGTCTCTTTTCGGTTACTATTACATATCCTACTGATTTAGTAAGAAGAAGATTACAATTACAAGGATTCGATTCCGCAGTTCCAAAATATAATGGTATTTGTGATGCTATACGTAAAGTATATAAGCATGAGGGATTTTTTGGATTTTATAGAGGATTAAGTATGACTTATTTAAAAACTGCTCCCGCTGTAGCAATACAGTTTGGCACTATTGAAAAATTAAATAAATTATTTAAAAATCAAGATAAAGATATTTAAAATTATAAAATTGAATTTAATTTTTATACAATAACTATAATTATAAAATGAATAGAGCTTCTCTTTACAGACAACTTGGTGGTCATCATTGGAAAAATGGTATTATAGACCATTTAACCCAAACATATCCAAGACAAAGAACTATAGTATGTAGTTACTATAATGGATGGAATTATATTATTGAAGACAGTCCTAATAGCTCTCGACATTTACAACTAAAAACATTTTATATTGATTATTATAATAATAATATTGATTTTCAATCTACTAATTTTGAACAACAATTAAATCAATATATTGATACTAATCCTTTATCAGTCTTAAATGTTAGAACCAGCTCGCCTATTTAATAACTATTAAAATATTACTAATTATTAAATGTCTATTTATTCTCTTAATTTAAATAGTTTTAAACAAGATTTTTCTATTAAAGGAGATAACAAAAAAATATATGGCGAAGTTCATACTCCTTTTAGTCTTATTATAGATATGTTTGATATGATACCTCAATCTTTTTTTAAAAATCCACAATTTACTTGGTTAGATCCTTGTGCAGGAAAAGGATATTTCTCAATTATTTTATATAAAAAACTTTTCATGTCTTTATCAAATATTATTATTGACCCTATTGATAGACATACTCATATAATTACTAAAATGATTTATATTAATGAAATTAATCCTGAATTTATTCCACTCCTTAAAAATTTATTTGGAGAGAAATCTAATATTTCTAATAAAAATTTCTTAAAAACAAATAAAAAATATAATTTTATTATTGGTAATCCTCCATTTAATTCTAATGGACTTATCAAGACACCAACTCAAAAAGGTTCCAAAAAAAATGATGGTAAAACTATTTGGCAATCATTTATTAAACATTCTATATCTTTATTAAAACGCAATGGTCAGCTTCTTTTTATTACTCCATCTATTTGGATGAAAAATGACCACCCTATTTATCATTTTCTTAATCAATATAGAATTATTAAAATTAAAACTATGAATAATACACTAACAAATAAAATATTTAATAAACAAGCACAAACTCCTACTTGTTATTTTTTAATACAAAATAATAAATCTAATAAATATTTACAAATTTATGATGATACTTATAAAAAATATATAATATACAATAGATATCATTTATTATCCATTCCACTTTTTGTACCTTCTATCATTCAAAAACTTATACCATATTCAATTAAATATGGTAAATTAAAAGTTAAAAAAACTAATATGAGACCTGGATATAAAGGTCTTAAATTATCACCAATTTTATGTAAAGATAGATCTTATCCAAATATTAAAACATGTAAATTAAATTATTTACAACCACAACTTGTTATCAATTATTCAAATATACCCTGCTCTTATTTTAAGAAACCAAAATTAGTATTAGCACACAAGATGCACGGATTTCCATATCTTGATTATTCTGGTATGTTTGGAATTTCCAATAGAGATAATTATGTTATTTTAAAGAAACCCTATGAAGATTTTATAAAGTTACATAAATTTCTCTCCACAAATTTTATTAGAACTATTTTTGAAGCTACAAGATATAGAATGAGTTACTTAGAAAAATATATATTTGACATGATACCAGATATCACTAATATTAACGATTTTCCTGATATTATTACGGATGATACTATTTGTGATTTTTTTCATTTAGATGATTTGGAGAGAAATGTTATTAAAACTTTTCATAAAAAATATTTATCACTATAAGATATAAGAATGGTGAGAAAAAAAATTAAAAAGACAAAACAATCAAAGAAGAAACGACAACCTCCTAAGGTGAAACGTACGAGACATGGTGTTGTAAAAGCGACGGGAATAAACGAACCCGCGATACGGAATTTGGTTACGGGGAATGAGCGTGGAGCACGCTCTCAATTCACAGATTCCATGACAGCAGATGATTTGTTAAAGCATAATGCGGAAATTCTTAAAGGATACTCCCCCCCTATGGGCAACAATCCCCAGCCTAATTTTGCCCCAGGCTCAGCAGCTATAGATTTAGCTCGGCAACGTCGTCGTAATAATCCTGAAACTAACCCTGAATCTAAAAAGATGGTGACTCCTTCGGGAGCAAGTTTCAAAAGGAGATTATCTTTTGATGGTGGGAGAAAATCTAAAAGACGTCGAAAAAAAAAGAGACGTAGAACTATAAAAAAAAAGAGGAAAAAAAAGCACTAAAAAAAATGAACTCATATATATGTATGAATTCATTGCCATTGAAAATTAGTATTTAAGAATGATGACTTATAATATTTAGATAGTATATATATGTCTGAAATCGAAATACTTAGAGAACAACTTCGACAAGCAAATAATTTAATTAATCAATTAGTAGCTTCCAATAATGCTCTTGCCGCATCGGCTGTCGCAGGAGCAGGTGCTGCCACGGGTGCTGCTGGTGCAGCTGTTACTGGTGTAGCAACCGGAGTTCCTATGGCTAATGCTACTACTATGCCCGCTATGAATCCTATGGCTAATGATATTACAACATCCTCTATGAATCCTATGGCTCAAAATACACAATTACCTGGGAGTGCACCTGATGATTGTTCAAAAGCAAAAGGATTTATACAAAAACAAATGTGTGAAGCAAAAAATAAAGCAAAAGCTATGGCTGGACAAGCTGTAGGTCAGGCATCCGGTATGGCAAAAGATGCCGCTTTCGGATTTGCTAAAAATAAATGGGACCAAAATAAAGATGATATTATGGCAAAAGGAGCTTCTGCAGGTATGTCTGCTTTAAGTTCCGCCGGTTCTCAATTTAAAAATATTACAGGTATGGCTGCTAAAGAACAAAAAAAGAAAATTAAGGATATTATATTACCTTTTTATGAAAATGATGGACCTTTAAAACAATGGCTTGATAAATGGTCTAATAATTTTAGAGAAAGAGTAAAAACATATATTGAAAAGGAGAATTTTAAAAAAAATATAACAGAAGCCTTAAATGATGGATTATTATTTATTTCCGAAGAAGAAGCAGATGAATTTGATAAAATTAAACTTGGTGAAAAAAGATTAAGAGACGATTTAAAACAAGATGATGTTAATTTTTATTTTGAAAAATTAAAAGTTGAATCTACAAATAATGATAAATCTTGGATGATTTTAAATTTAGCTAATGATATTTGGAGGGAATTTGTTAAAGCTGACCCATCTAAAATGCAACAATTATCAGCATCAACTTCTTCAATGAAAGATTTAGCAGCCAAAAAAGCTGAAGGTATGAAATCTTCTTTATCTGATGCAGCCAAAAAAGCTGAAGGTATGAAATCTTCTTTATCTGACGCATCCAAAAAAGCTGAAGTAGATAAAAAAATTAACGCATTTTTAGGTGATATTAAAAATAATATCCAAACAGTTAAAAATAATTATACAGATAAAAAAAATGAATTCAATAAAATATTACAGGAAAGAGAGGAAAAAAAACAACTAAGAAAACAACAAGAGATTGAAGCTAAACAAGAATTAGAAAAAGCAAAAATGGCTCAAGAAAAACAAGAAAAAGAAGCAGCCATTAGTAAGTTAAAAATGCAAACCCAATCCTTTAAAGAAAGTATAAAACAAAAAGATACTGAAAAAACAAATATTGAAGAAAGTAAATCAAATTTTAAAAAAACAATTGAAGAAAAAAATGGATTAATAGAAAAAATTAATAGTAAGAAATGTGGGGGATTTTTTACTACAGCAAGTGGAAGAGCAAAATGTGAGGAAAAGAAAGAGGGTGAAAAAACAAAAATTCAAACAACAATTGACCAAATAAAACAAGATATAAGTAAAGCTGACGAAGAAATAGCTGATATTGATAATAAAAAAAGTGAATTTACAAAGATGATTGAAGATGCAAATGAACAAATAAAAAAATTAGAGGGTGATAGTTCTCAAGAATCTATGCAGGGAGGAAGAAAAAAACGTCGCAGAAAAAAGAGAACTAAAAAAAAGTCACGCAAAAGAAGAGGAAGACGAACTCGAAAGAAAAATTGATTTGAATTTATAATAAATATAAGTTATTATAAATAATATGTCTTTGAAGCAAAATATGATCATATCAAGGTTGTTGGCTTTGGCCAGTGAATCTAATCAAGCAACTCGTGTAGCTGCGGCGATTTGTGCTGGCAGTAAAATCTTAACTATGGATGTTAACAATCATCGTAATAAATATGGTCGTGATATTCGGTGTTCAGGACATGCTGAAGTAGCTGTCCTTTACAAGTTTTTCCCTGAGGCTTTCCGGGATAAAGGGAAAGGGTCGTGTGTTTTATGACCGTAAATTCCGCCGAAAAATGAGAAAATTAACTATATATATAGCAAGACACAGACATTCAACCGCACATTCTGCCCATTCAGAACCATGTTCTCATTGTGCAAAAGAAATTAAAAGATTTGGAATCAAAAAAATCGTTTATGTTGATGGTTATGGTGAAATAAATAAAAGTTTAGCCGATAAATATCATACTGACTACGTTTGTCCAGGATATAAAGAATATGCAAAACAAGGTGTTAAGGTTGATTAAAATTGAATAATATAATAATTAATATTTTTTATTAGATATGAAATATGATTTTATTATTGGAACCGTAAGATTTAATAATAAAACTTATATTGAGAACTTAAATTGGAAACACAAAAAAGATTTTATTGGTTCTGCTTATGGATTAGATAAAAAAATACCATCAAATATCAATAAACCTATTTATGTTATAGAGATGAATAATACTATAAATAAAATTATGGGTATCGGTAAAATAAATAATATACAATCAAATAGGACTCGTATGTATAAAGAAGAAAGATATAATAGATATCTTTATAAAGGTCAATATTTTATAAGTAGATTAGATATTATTAAAAATAAAGAAAAGGGAGATATTGTATTGAAATTATTAGAAAATGAGTTATTTCGAGGAGCGAAGCATTTTAAAAGGGGACAAGGTTGTATCATATTTCCTTGGGAAAGAATAGCAAGAATTGGGCAAAAACCAGAAATTAAAAAAAGAAAATATAGATGTAGTAAATGTGGATTGATAGCAAAAAATCATATATGTAAAAATAAATTAGTAAAAGTAAAAAAAGTTGATAAAAAGTGTAAAATATGTGGTAAGGTTAAAAAGGGACATATTTGTCAAGGTATAAAAAAAAATATTTTATTGGAAAAATATATTTATAATTGGTTTAATAATTTGTTTATACCATAATACCACCCACATTCACAGGAACCGGAGTATAAATAAATCCTCGCTCACTAATATCTTTTTTTAATTCCGCAATGCAACATTGTTTTTTCCAATGACACATAGTATAGCGTCCATCTATAATTTCAATAGCTTGATTATAATTTTTACTAATTTTACATAGTTCTATATTACAATAAACACGAACTTTATCTAATTTTATAACATTTTTGTGTAATGTTTTAAAACAAGCAATTAGATTTTGTTTGGAAATTTCTATTTGTTCATCAGTTTCATAATCAAAGCTAAAGTTATTATTTCTTGAAAATTCATAAGCTGTAGTATTAATTGTAATTAATACTTCTGTCATCACCGCACTCATTAATTCATATACATTCAATGTTGTATGTTTTTTTTCAAAAGCTTTATTTCTTTTCATTAATGTTTTTTTCATACCATCTTCAGTGATTTCTTTACAAATAAATTTAATTCTTAAATCTTCATTTTCTACTTCATGTTGGCAATCTCGTCTTAGTCTATCTAAAGTAACATGATGAAGATGCATTGCACCTCTATGCATATTGTAAATTGTATTTTTTATTCCCCTAAAAATTTGTTTTGGCTTTCTACCAGGTGCTGTATATCTAACCCATTCGTCATTATTATTAAATATATTTTGAATAACATCTTCACCAAAATATGTGAAAGTAGATGTATTTTTTACAGCACGAATAGACTGTCGAATATTCTGTAAATTTGGCACTCCACCACAAATTTGAGCACCAGGATTTTGAATATTATTATTATTATCTCTTTGCCACGCATAGAAATGTGGATTATGAATTACACCATTTACTTTTAATCCCGTTTTCCAAGAAAATGCTACATGACAACTTGTGCACCACATTTGGTCACATCCTGATATTTTGTAAATACGAATTCCACAACTTGGACAAGCTCTGGTTTCCTTTTTAATAACTTCAGCAGAAGCCAAATCATCTTTATTACACTTATGTTCTTCATCTTTATTTTTTATTACAAAACATTCTGGACATACTTTTGTATTACAAACACCACATTTCCAAGAAGTAGATAAATATCCTTCACAATCTCCTACCGGACATTTTTTAATAAATTGTTTTTTTTCTTTTATATACTCTGAATTACGAATTTTTTCATTTCTTTCTCTTATCTTGGCTTCTAAACGCCACATTTGAGCACGCAATTCTTCTATTTTTTTACCATCTTCACAATTTTCTTTTTTCCATATCTCAAGATTTCTATACCTTACTACCAGGGGCATTGTTTCTGGAAATCTTGCCTTTTCTGTTTCAAATAAAATATCTTTACGATGATTATTATATTCTTTATTAAAATATGATTTACCAATATTTTTTTGAGTAAATTCTCTGTCCCATTCACTTTTACATTTCATACAATGAGCTTTAGTTGTACTATTCATCAAATATACTCTAACACATTTTCTACAGGTTGTCAAATCACATTGACCACATATTATTTTTTTATGAGTTGTTTTTGTAAATGTTTCACAACATACTTCACAATCAAGTTGTGCTGTTGTTTTTGATTCTCCGTGGGACATATTAAAGTATTTTGATACAATTTATTATTATTATTTTTTATTCAATTTTATAAATAATTTTTCTTTTTACTTAATAAAATTTTATACAATAATATATAATGAGTGATAATGAATATGATGCTGATGAAATCCAAGTTACAGGAACACAAGAGGATTATGGAAAATATCAAAGTGATAGAAATGAAACAATGTTTGCTATACAAGAATCTAAATATCAACAAAAAAAAACAGATTTCAATGCTGATAATTATGATATTGAAGAATTAGCTGCTATTTTAAATTTTAAATATGTTCCTTTAAATGAAGGATTGATAAAAGATAGGATAAAAGATATGAAACAAAGATTTATAAATAAAACTGAATATTTAAAATTTTTTACGGATGTAGAAGTTAAATTGGTAAATAATTTAAAATTATTTAACAAACAAACTTGGAAAGACGCATATACACATGATGATAGTAGTGCCGCACAAGCATTAGCAAATCAATGGCAAGAAAAGAAAAAGGAAGATATAGATACAAATAATAATCAAATGTTATTACCAGATGATGAATTACATGTTGTTATTGGGAGACCAAAAGTAGATGCAACATCTGAAAGAGAAAACATACAAGGTACTATAAATGCTAATAAAATATATACATACGAAAGAATAATTAATTTTGATTCAACATTTCGTCAAATATTACCAAGTACTTCTCATAGTTGTGGCGGTGGAACCGTTACTGTAGATGAAACTAATAGTGAAAATAGATTATATGATGCTACTAATTATATCGCACATTTATCTGAACCATTAACTAATGTTGTAAATATTGAAGTAAAAAGTGTAGAGATTCCAAAAACATGGTATGTTTTTTCTCAAAATTATGGCACAACTTCTTTTCAAGTAGAAACACCTACAATAAAATCAACCCTCACTATAGATGAAGGTAATTATAATCTTATTTCTGGTGATGAAAATAATTTAATAACTGTTTTAAATAACGCAATATCAGTTCATACTGATTTATCGAAAAATGAAGTGGGAACTGATATGGCTATAGAATTTGTTTATAAATCTCATAAACAAAAAATAGATATTATTAATAGATTTCAACAAGATATATCTTTAAATTGGTATATTCCTGATGTTGCAGGTTCTTGTGGAGGAAATGGAGCTGGTAGCAAAGTTGATTATAATTTAGGCTGGCTACTTGGATTTAGAACTACTTTTACATTAATTTCTTCTAATTCAACATATAATAATATTCATAGTCAAAGTTTGGTAGATGTTAATGGAACTACTTATTTATTTATAACTCTTGATGATTTTAATAATAATAAGCCTTCAAATGTTGTTATTGCTGCTGCTGAACCTGTAACATCCGGATTTTCATTACCTTCATATTATAATGACCAAACAATGAATACAAAATATGGTAGAGGCACATATTATCTTGGAAGAGAAGGTCAGCCTGGATATGAATGTGTAGATGTTGCTGATGAAGACAATAATGAAAGAGGTTGTGGAACTGCTGATTTAAATACTGATTTAAGAAGTAATTTAACACAAAAACAAGAATTTTCTGTAAATCAATTGTTACAAGCTCAGAGTGGGTCTTCAGCAGATAGATATGGTTCTCCTGAACCTACCGATTTATTATATACTATAAATGATTTAGATAGAGTTGATTGGAATACTACTTTATCTTATACTAATACTGAAGGAGAAAATCAAAGAAGATATTTTGGACCTGTTAAATTAACCAAATTTAAAATTAGATTAGTAAATAATAAGGGCTATGATGTTGATTTAAATGGTAGAGATTGGTCTTTCAAATTAAAAGTTACACAACAATATCAATATTAAAAACTCCAACAACAACATGTTGTTCTTTCATTATTATCATCATCATAATCATAACATTTATTTTCCTGTTTATTATTTTTAAATGTATGAATACCATCATATTTTTCTTTATTTGAATCTATTGTATTTAAAAATGGAATTAAATAATTTTCTATATGTTTATCATTTTTTATATCTATTTCCGTATATAAAAAATTATATTTAACACAAAATTTATCAATATCAGTATGTGATACCGTATTATTATTCTTCGTCTTATTTCCTATTAATAATTTACAGTATAAATTATTTTCAGGATTTATTTCATATAATTCATTTAACCAAAAATTTAAATCTTTAAATGATTTTACATTATTTAAATCAAATACAAAAATAAAACCTGCCACATTTTTGTAATAAGATTGTAGTATAGGTACGAATTTTTTTTGTCCAGTTGTATCCCAAATTTGATATTTCATCATATTATTATTTAATCTTATTGTTTTTGTAAAGTAATCAACTCCAACTGTTGATTCATATAAATGGGAATATCTATAATTACATAATTTATTTGCAAATGATGTTTTACCAACGCAAACATTACCTAATAAAACTAAACGAATTTTATAATCATACATTTTTATATTATTAAAATATTTTTTAATAATATAATATAAATGTCAAAAAGAAAAAATAAAACAAAAAAAAAAGATAATGAAATATTAGGATTTGGAGATATACCAGAAGATGAAAAAAGTATATGGAGAATTGATTATTTTGGAAGAAGAAAAGTTATAGATGCTGATACATATTTAATAAGAAGTTACATTGATAATAAGGGATTAGCTACTGATTTTAAAAAAAATACTAAAAAATTTAAATTAGCCTCTACAGAATTTAAAAGAAGATTATATTTACAAATTAAATTGTCTCCATCTTCTAAAAGACTATTTTTAAGAAAGATTAAAAAAAATTATAGTTTAGATAAAATTAAGAAAAAAGTCGATACTATGCCTATTGAAAAAATACAAAAAATGTATTTTATCTTATTAAAAAGTCAAAAATTAAAAAAATCACGAAAAAAGTAATTTATCTATCGTTGTTTTTACACAAAATACTCTATGTAATATTATACCTGCTATGAAACAAAATACCAATATTAAACTAAATTCTGTTTCTTCCATTATGTAATATTGAATAAACTTTGCTAATATAAATGTAAGTAAAACATCTACAATCGCTATATTAAATGCTCTATAACTATGTAGTCCTTTTTTCGGTTCTCCTAAAATATCTTTATATTTACAAAAATACCACATATATATATATTAATTCAAATGTTTTAAAAATTCTTGAAAATCACTCCATTGTTCAGTTAATTGATTATCCATTTCCTTTGTAAAATTTTTTACACTACTTATCATTTTATTATGTCTTGCAGTCATTGTTTTTGTTTTTTCTTTTATTAATTGTTTAATTTCTTCATTTTTTGTATCAAAACATTCCATATTTTTTAAAATTAATTTACATATTTTGTGTGCTAATTTTATTTTTCCTGGATTTTCTTTTATAAAATGTAAAAATATCATTGGCTTACCTGAACAAAATTCCAAACAAAAATCTTCTCTATTTGTTACTCCTGATTTTAAACTTAATAATATTCCATATTTAAAATCTTCGTTTGATTCTATGTCTTTTTTAAATTTCACTATTTCTTTCTTAGGCACATTTTTTTTATAATTTTTTGATTCTATCATTCCTTTTATATCATCTTCTAATGTAAAATCTCCTTTGTGGTCTTTTGAGTGACAATCTACTATTGTTGCTTTTGGGAATTGTCTTATCAATTCATTATATAGCCAATTTTCACCTTCTTGTCCTTTTTTTGCTGAATTTTCCTTAAATTCATTTACTATTTCTACCTTTTTTCTATATTCATCTAATTTTAATTCATATTCTTTTCTTATATTTTCCATATTTCTCTGATATTCTTTTTCACACTTTAGTTTTTCTTCATAGTGTTGTGACTGTTTTTCCATTCTTGATGTTGTTAAATCATTCAAATTATTTTTTACTATTCGTAACTCATCTTCTAAACTTTCTATTACATCTACATATCTTACTTCATATTGATGTTTCACATCGTTAAATATTTTTTCTCTTAATTTTCTTATCTCATTTGAATGTTTCATTTCTGTTTCATGTAATTTACTTTCTAATTCTACCGCAATCTCTTCTTTTTCTTTTAATTCTTCTTCGTAAAAACTTTTTAATCTCTCTTTTTCTATTTTATTTTCACCTTTTTTTAATTTTATAAATTTATCTTGTGCTATTTCTAACAAATGAGATCCCAAATAAATACTATTTAGTTGTTCTTCTTTACTTAATGATTTAAATTTTAATAATCTTTTATCATTTTCTGGATATAAAAACTCATCATATACTATTTCTGATTCATCATCCATTTATTAATAAATAATTATTTAATATCTTTAATAGGTTTAAATAATTATTTTACTTGGACTCACTTACCTGCATTGTTACATTCTGGGTCTCATCTGTTCCCTCTGGAGCTGCTGGTGCTCCCTGCTGTGCTGGACGCATAAACTTAGAGACACACTCCCAAGCCTTTGCTGACTCCTGCATTGTATACACACCACGACGCTGTGCCATATTAAGCATTGCTACCATTACATTAAGTGCTACATTCTCGTTTGTAACCTCTACATCTACTACATTTACTTGTCTTGTCTCCCCCTCCTGTCCCTGTGCGGGACCCTGACTTGCTGCTACGGATGCCTCTTTACTTGCCATTATTATATATTCATTAACTTAAAACCTTTTTAAACTATTTTTATTTTAATAAATATAATATACATGAATTTCATTTTAACAAGTTATAATTTCATAAATAAATCAAAAAAAATTTATAATACTATTAATAAGTTTAAAACAATTCACAATAATACATATATGGACCTCACTACAAGAAAAGAAAGAAGTGATATGATATTAGAACCTTTGCAGGTTATGACACAACTTGCACTATTATCTCATTCCCCCATTGGAACTAAGGTTAGTGTTAGCGATAATATTTTACAATTACATCCACCTTCGTTTTTTCAAGGAGCATGGAGATGGTATAATAGTGATGGGAAAGATGACTTATATTATTTATTCCATGCCATTAGACGATATTACAAATGGTATAAAACTGAAGATAACAGAATTTTTTCTTATATCTTAGAATCTGCTATTAGAGGTATAGAAAAACTTATTGTTACTTATTCTAAGGCAGATCAATCTGCTATTACTCATACATTATTTCTTTATAAAAATGTTTTATCTTTAGAATCTCCTGATTTATTTAAAGATGCCGGTGAAGATGCTATTAATATAGATACTGTTTTTCAAAATATTAAAGAAACATATGATAAAAAACTATTAAAAATCATATATAATACATTACTTATATTAGATGAAGATACTACTACAGAGAATATTAAACCTAATTATATTGATGGATTATTGAATATATTGAAACCTACTAATATCATTTTGCGTAAATGGATTAGAGAAAAGCTAACTTGTTAAATAAATTATTTTAAAATTTGGGTAACTCCTTATCAGGCGTTCTTCCTGTAGAACGCTGTCCATGAACTACTACCCAAACTCCATCAACTCTATGTAGAACTGAAGTGAAAACAGCAATATCATCATTGTCCTGTCCCTTATAGTTAAACTTACTGTGTGATGTGTAGCATACAAATGCCATGTCCCCGCAAATACGAAGCTTATTAATACTCACCAATTTACTATCCTCCACACTAACATTAGGATTATTCATCATCTCATTCCATCCATCCTTATCTAATGGATTTCCTGATGGACGGATAAAAACACAATCCTTTCCCATATGTTGCATACCCAAAGTATGGTCCTTATGGCACATATCATCAACTATAGACTTAATCTTTTCCTCATCTGTCATTATAACTTTTTATGATATTCTTTATTTAAATCAATTCAATAATTCCTTTATTTTTCTTCCTATTGCCTTCGATAAACCACAAGGCACAGCATTTCCTAATTGAATTAACATACTTGATTTTGTCCCCTTAAATATAAAATCATCTGGAAAACTTTGCAATCTTGCTAATTCTCGAGGAGTCATTACTCTATTTTTTTCATAATGAACAAATACACCCCCATGATTCTCTTTTACTGTATTTGATGGTCTATCTGGATAACATCTATAAAATGCTTCTGAATATTTTTTTAATACACTTGTTCCTATTTCAGTATTTTGGATTTTTTCAATAAAATCTGGTCTGTGTTGTGTATAAATTTGCTGTATATCTTTATTTTCATCTAAATTTTTTAAATCATCTATTGCTTCTCTTACTGATACCCATTTTAATTTTCCATCTGTTCCTTCTTTATTATGTGTCTCCTCTGGATATACTATTTCTTTATCAATATCATTTCGTAATCCAATGAATATTACTCTTTCTCTCTTTTGAGGAACTCCATAGTTTGCTGAATTTAATAATTTCATTTTTACATTATAACCCAAATCATTAAATGTATTTTTAATAATGTCTGTTACATTCATTCTAAATTCTGGAATCATATCCTTCATTTTTTTTAATTTTTTATTTACTTCTTTTAATGCCTTTTTATTTTTTACTACTGGAATACTTGTCAGTTTTTTATTTTTTGTAGATAATAACTTCTTTTTTGCTAATACATTTAATTTCTCTTCTTCTAATGCATAATATTTATCTGCTAATTCCTTCTCACTTTCAGTTAAACTTTCTTTATCATGTTTTATTGTTAATATACCTTTCACGTTTTCCATTACAAATGCTTTCGGTCTTAAATTTTTTACAAAATCTACATAATCTCTAAATAATTGACCACGAGGATCTCGTGAATTTCGATGTCCTGACATTGAATATGCTACACAAGGCGGACCTCCCAATATTACATCACACGAAATATCCTTAAAACAATCATATACTTTATCTTTTACTTCTTGTTTTGTTATATCTCCTACTATTACATTTGTATCAGGAAAATTCTCTCTATAGGTTTTTGCTATCTTTTCTTCTAATTCATTTGCTACTACTATCTTAAAATTATTTTTGTGGAATCCATAACCAAGACCACCACAACCTGCGAATAATTCAAAACAATTCATATTAAATATATAAAAACAAATATATTTAATACATTTTTCATATATTCATATATAAAATTACCTACTATAAGTAAATAACAATAAATATTTTTCTTTTATAAATACCTACACTATAGTGTGGGTACTGAAATTTGACATGAAAAGTTGTTGTATATATCGATTTTGGACAATGAATCATTGTCCAGGTCATTGTCCAAAATCGATTTTTGCAAAAAAGTTTTTTCCTCAAAAACGTACATTTTTCACTTTAAACCACCTTGTAGGGAATTTCTGTAAAAAAATGAAATAGATTTGTTACCATAAAATTTTAGGCACTAAAAAAAGAGAACTATTTCCGTAAATTACTTAGAATTTTTTTGGACAGTATATATAAATTGTTTCAAAAATGTTTCATTTAGACAAAAAAGGAGTAAAAAGGAGTAAATCGTATTATTGCGAATATTGTGATTATACAGCGTCACAAAAATCAAATTGGCAGAGACATTTAAAGACTAAAAAACATCAAGGACAATGTTTCACTTTTGTTTCAAAAACGAGTAAAAAAGGAGTAAAATCCATATTCAAATGTGATTTTTGTGAAAAAGTATGTAAAAGTAGAACTACATTATGGAGGCATAAAAAGACGTGTTCTTTAGAAAAAATAAATAATGTAGTGGAATCAAAACCTCAAACAATTGTCCAAAATATCAACCAAAATATAACAAACAATATTAACTATAATTGTTTTAATGTATTTTTGGATGAACATTGCAAGAATGCTCAAACATTAAAAGATTTTGTAAGTAGTATAAATGTATCATTAAAAGATTTAGATTATACAAAAAAGAATGGTTATGTAGAAGGTATATCAAGTATATTGAATAAGCAGTTAGAAGATTTAAATCCTACAGATAGACCTATTCATTCAACAGACCAGAAACGTTTAAAATTTATGGTAAAAAATAAAGATGGTTGGGTAAAGGATGATGGAAGTCAATTAAATAAAGTAGTGATAAGAGAAACAAAATTTAAATTAGTAAAATCATTATCAGCTTGGGAAAAGGAAAATCCGGGATATGGTTCTAATCCCCAGAAGTTACAAGTATGGCAAGAATCTCTTAACAAAATAGCTCCACCAGAAGATGTAAAAGAAAAATATGATAAGGCAATCATTAAGAATATAGCAAAGGAAGCATCTATAAAAGATGCGATTAAATCATTAACCGATTAATTCGATGGAATAAAATATTATAATATAATAATGATTGCCACAAATGTGTTTTTAATACACTTTGTCTGTTATTGGATAATGGTATATTTGTATGATAAGAAAGTTGTTTATGACTGGACTATAGTATTAGACAAGCCTGTTAGATTAAGTTTAAAAAATCAGTTTTTTTATACATATCCAACAATAAACATATTATTTAGTTATTATCCAGAGAATTATGAAAATTTTCAATCGTCACTTTTATACATACCTTTATTGGCACTGTATAACGATATTTATTTTTTTGTAATGCATCGACCATTACATACAAAATATTTATATAAATATCATAAATCTCATCATACAGGTAAAATACGTGTAGCAAAATCATTGGATTCAGATATGTTAGAGCATATAGTAGGAAATTTGGGTTCATTTTTTAGTGGAATATTTTTATTGCAATATTTTGGATATATTATAAATGTTTATGTTTTATTTTTATGGGTAGGTATTGTAACAGTAAATGTATGTGCAAGTCACATAAGTGAAGATAATTATACAAATCCACATTATATTCATCATAAGAGGCGAAAATGTAATTATGGAAGTGGTATATATTTAATGGATAGATTGGTAGGAACTTATAAGGGAGAATAATATATACATATTATAAATGAGCAACCTATTAGTAATGGTGCTTTCATATAATATGTATAAAAAACATAAAAATAATATAAATAAAGAATATAGTGATATGGGTAATATATTTTCAAAATTAGTGAAAAAGGTAAATGATTATAAAAAAGAACGAGAAAAACGTAAAATACTAAAAATATATCAAGAGGTATTTTATGATGACGAAGAAATAATGGGATTTATAAATGAGGGAGGGGTATATGAAATATGATTTACTTTCTATGTGTTTTTTTTTGTTTCTTTTTTCTTCTTTTTTTACGCTTAGTTTTCTTTTTATATCTTCTGGGTTTTCTACGTGTTTTTTTAAATTTTCTTTTCTTTCTGGTTCCACCTTTTTTCTTTCTTTTAAATAAATTTAAAATATCGCTTGCTCTACGTGGTCGTCCTTGAGCAACTGGAGCAGGAGCGGCGGTAGCAGCTGGAGGAGGGGGACCGAGCCCCAGCATCCATGTAATATCTTCATCATCGGAACTGAGGTATTGTGGAGGGGAGGGTGGTCGTGGCGGCAACGGGGGGGCTTTTCTGACTCTTCTACCTCTTTCAAGTGCTTGAACTTTAATCATCCCTTTTTTATATTTTTCTATATTTATATCAATGTCGTATAATTTTAAAGCGGTATTTTCAATAATAGTCCAAATATCAATAGCAGATAATTGTGCTGTAGAAGTCCGGGATGACTTCTCTATTCCTCTTTTAGTTTTTAACGAGAGGACACCGAAGTAGGTTATTATCGAATTTAAAATAGGATTTTGGGTTTCTAAGAATTTTTGAGCACAATTATCAAATAAAAATTGGGATATATTAATTATTATATTTTTTTCATATATTATTGGCTGTATTTTGGCTTCATAAAAGCTGGCTTTTGGATTCCTGTGTGCATCTCCAATAGATAATCTACTCTCTATAATAACATCGCGAATTTGTCTATGAAAAATAGTAAGCCCCTCATTATTGAACCTTTTATACTGCCCAGTTTCATAAATTTTTATTAAACTTAAAGAAAGTTGTGTTAGTTCCAAAATTTCTATAATATTACCAAATAATAATGATAAACAGGTAATAATAATAGCATGTATATACTTATTATATGCTTCTTTATATTTTGTTGTATTGGACCTCACCCGATTAAGTTTGATTTTTGTATCACTTTTTATCATTTCGTCAAATTTTTCTTTTAATTTATCTTCACATTCAGTGTCACCAGGAGTAGGATTTTTATACAAACCTTTTTCAATATCTTGAATAAGAGTTTGTTTGGTGGTAATTTCTCTAATAATTTTATCATTATTATTTACTTGATTATTTACTTTATATTCTTTAAATTTTTTGAAATTCTTTTCTATAATTTCTCTTTCTTTTTGAACACTATTTATCTGTTGTTGGATTTTTGGGGGAGTTGGAAGAATTGGATTATATGCTCTTTGAAGTTTACCATAAATTCTGTTTTTTTCTTCTTCAAGTTTGCGAATATCTTCGACGATTTTCATTTTCTTTTTTTCTGTTTTTGCTTTGCGTACGCTGGCTATTTTTTTCAAGTTTATCTTCCAATCTTTTTTGTGAATACCATAACTATTTGTAAAGCTATCTTTCCACGTTGTTGAATTCATATCTTCATCTATTTGTTTTATATGTGATTCTATAAATATTTTGTCTCTTGCGAGACGTCTAATATCGTCATTAATGTCTTCCATTTTTTTAGTTATATTTAGTATTCCTGTTGATTTTGATTCACCTGCAGATACAGACATATATATATATTATTTATAGATAATAAATTGATTTAAAATTATTATCTAAAAATACAAATAAGATATGAACGAAGAATTTTCATCTTTATCAATAAGTTTGACAAAAAAATTAGATAATAATGAAAAAAAGAAAAATGGTATATATTTTACACCTAAATCAATAATAAATTCAATGATAGATAAAATATTAAAAAATAAAGATATAAAATATGTATTAGAACCATCTTGTGGTTCATGTGAGATATTAAATATATTGGATAATAAATTAAATGATATAGAAATAGATGCGATAGAATTAAATTCAACAATATTTGAGGAAATTAAAACATTAGAATATGAAAATAAAGTAAATTTTGAGAATATGAATTATTTAAATTTTGAATCAAAGGTAAAATATGATTTGATAATAGGAAATCCGCCTTATGTAGTATTACCAAAGAAAGAAGTGGATAAGTGTTATTTTGATTATTTTGAAGGAAGACCAAATATATTTATATTATTTATAGTGAAAGCGTTAAAAGAGTTAAATGATAAGGGAATATTAAGTTTTGTATTACCCAAGAGTTTTATGAATTGTCAATATTATGACAAATTACGAGTATATATTAATGAAAATTTTAAAATATTGAGTATAGAGGATTATTCAAGTGCGAAATATATAGAGACAGGACAGGCAACGATAGTATTTATAGCACAAAAGAGGAAAGGCGTGAATAAAAAATATGTTTTAAAATTTGGAGGAAATACAGTATTTAATACAAAGGATAATATAGTAAAGTTAAAAGAGTATTATGATGGAGCGACAACATTAAAGGAGTTAGGATTTATAGTAAGTGTAGGCAAAGTAGTATGGAATCAGGTGAAAAGTAAGTTAACAGATGATGAAGAGAAAACAAGATTAATTTATAGTAGTGATATAGTAAATAATGAATTAAGTATAAAAAAATATAAAAATCCTGAAAAGAAAAATTTTATAGAAAAGGATGGTAATAATGATTTGTTATTAGTAGTAAATAGAGGATATGGAAATGGTAAATATAAATTTACATATTGTTTAATAGATACTGAAAAAAAATATTTGGTGGAAAATCATTTAATTTGTATAAAAAGTGTGAATAATTTGGAGAGAAATGAATTGTTAGAAAAGTATAACTTGATAATAAATTCATTAAAAAGTAAAAAAACTCAAAATTTTGTGGATTTATATTTTGGAAATAATGCTATGAATACAAAGGAGTTAGGGGAGATGGTTCCAATTTATATTAACTGATATTCCATCTAATATTTGATATCCCATTACCATTTCCCCATCTGAGCAGGGCTTCTCCCTGAAATATTTTATTGGGATTACTGGAGAGATTATATTTTAATGTAATTTTTGGAGCTTTATTTTTATCCTCATTTAAATCAACATCAATAGATATATTTGAAATTTGAGGAGTAATAGTTAAGAAGTCTTTTTTTGATTCAATAGAGTCGGTTGTTTCATAACAACAGTTAAGCCAAAGATCTTTTTGTGAGAGACATTCTTGGAATTTTGTAAGAAGTTCTTGTTTAAAATTTTCTAAAACGTGAGGATGACTTTCCAATATATTTTTCCAGAGTACTTTGATAGAATTATAATAAATAGAATTGATAAGGCGTTTGTTTTCATCATCAGCTTCTCTAATTTTCTTAAGAATCAAACCAAATTCGGTTTTGGGTTTTCCGAAAGATGCGTCTCCTGTAAGCCATTCATTCAATGGGGGTATTTCTGGAAGAATAGGAAAATAATCTCTTAAATGAGGCAAAACAGTATAATACCACATCAGACAATATAATCTGGATATTTCGAAGTTATTATAAGTTCCATTTATTAGTTGTGGAATAGAGTTAAGGTTCCACGGATGTTCTGGATTATTTTCAGTTTCTTTGATAGCTTTATGTTCAATATTTATAAGTCTACCATCTTTCATCCATATAATGATATCGAAGTGATTATTGCTCCCACCAGCAACAGTGAACTTATCAACTAGATTGATGTTTATATTTACAGAAGAGAATTTTTGAGCTAGTCCCGGTGCAGGTCCTCTCGGGTCCCCGCTGTGGAGTTGGTTGTTCCATTGATTGACTATAAAATTAAGGCGGTCTTTTTCAATTTTGCCGTTAGAAGAGCGAGGCATAGAATAGTATTTCGTTCTATGAACGATTTTAATTCAATTTTATTTAACAGATAACACAACATATTCTTTGTTTTTGATTTATATCAAGTGTCATCCATTCAGTAATAGTATATTGAGAGCCCATAGAATGATTACATCTGGAACAGATAGGTTTTAGATTTTCTAAACATAATTTTCCTCCTTGACATTCGGGAATATTATGTCCAACATGATAATCAAATACATTAATAGTATTTTTGCACCATTTAATATAACACTTATGTTTAAATGTATGACCAAAATTAGTAATCCAACATTGTTCTCTAAGAGCTTTTGGGATATGTTGTTTTTTATAATTTTTCTTTTTCTTTTTGGGGGGCATATTAATAAATATTGTGATGGTACTTTTAAACTGGTTGAAAATTGATATAAACTGAAATTAATATTATTATTAATATAAATATGGAAAACAAAAAAATAAGCACTAAAAAAAGTGACCTTGAAGAACAAGGAATAGTTTTATGTGGATTATGCCAAGATATGATGAAAAAGATACCTAATGAAGGAGTAAATTTGACAGTGACATCGCCGCCTTATGATAATATTAGGGATTATAAAGGGTATTGCTTTGAAGAAGAAGACTTTAAAAAGATAGTAAGTGAATTATATAGAGTAACAAAAAAGGGTGGAGTAGTAGTATGGATAGTAGGAGATTCGGTAAAAAATGGTAGTGAGACAGGAACGTCTTTTAGACAGGCATTGGGATTTATGGCAGGAGGTTTTAAATTGCACGATACAATGATATATGAGAAAAATACCTCATCCTTTCCAGCTCGTAGAACGGGTAAGAGATATACTCAAATCTTTGAATATATGTTTGTATTTAGTAAAGGAAAGATAGCGACAGGTAATTTAATATGTGATAAGCCAAATAAGTGGGCAGGTCATACAAATTGGGGTAAAAATACGCATAGAGGAAAAAATGGAGAGTTAGTAAAAACGAAAGATATAAAGCCGGTGCCGGATTTCTCACCACGTAATAATATTTGGAGGTATAATGTGGGTAAGGGATTCAATAGTTCAGATAAGGAAAGTCATAACCATCCAGCAATATTCCCTGAAAAGCTGGCAGAAGACCATATTTTGTCTTGGTCAAATGAAGGAGATGTAGTATTAGACCCATTTATGGGTTCAGGGACAACGTGTAAAATGGCAAAAAAGAATGGTAGGAAATATATAGGTATTGATGCGAGTGAGGAATATTGTGAATTAGCAAAGTCAATAATAGCTAAGTATTAAAAATTGAAATATATTAAATTAATTAATTTTTTATTAAATTATGGCGTCTCTTACAGCACAAATGGAGGCACTTCAACAACAACAGGCTATTTTGACTGAGAAAATTAAAGAAGAAGAGGAAAGAAATTTGAAGTTGAATAAAGAAGCTTCTATTGGTCGTCTTGAAGCTCTTATTGAACCTATTACACATCATTTAGATTGGACTCATGAGACCGTTCCAAGCCAAAGAAAATGTCTCTCAACACAATATGAAAAAATAGAACAAAATAGATTAATGAGAAATCAAGCATTTTCACATTATAACCCACATCGACAAAATCATAAAGCTACTCTCAAATATAAGCATAGTCATATGTTGGCTAATGAGGAAATATTTGTTACTTTGTTAGGTATTATTAAAAAGCAAGATGCTCGTATTGGAGAGTTAGAACTATTATCAAAGAAATAAAAAATTTTATATAATAAATTTTTTTTAAAATCCTGCTAATTTTTTTCCTAATTCGGTTAGATTTGGGGGTTCAATAGGATTAATAATGGGTAGTTCGCCTCCATAAGTTCTGGGGTTTTTGCCAAATAATTTGGCTTTACATGGCCAGTGACTTGTAGAACGCATATCATTAAAGGCTTTTTGTTTTTTTCTTAAATTTGCAGGAGTGCCAAAGTTTCTTGGTCTATAGCATAAATAAACGACAGACCTGATTTTGGGGTTT